>CCXY01000103.1_pt1 | contig 29448 bp, 29 predicted proteins | sample 244351 | NCBI WGS metagenome assembly CCXY01 (sample SAMEA2779768, study PRJEB6121) | groundwater metagenome | isolation source: sulfidic groundwater | reverse complement strand
AAGCAAGACTGTATGGAGTATATGATTTATTACGAAAATAAAAGGGTGGATTAGGTGTAGGAATAGACCATGATACGGCGGAATTTGCTGCAGAAACAATAAAAAGATGGTGGAATAAAATGGGTAAACTTTGCTATCCCGATGCTAAAAAATTATTAATAACAGCGGATGGCGGAGGAAGTAATAGTTCAAGAAGTAGATTGTGGAAAAGCGAATTACAAAAATTATCTGATGAAATAGGTTTAGAAATATATATATGTCATTTTCCACCGGCTACAAGTAAATGGAATAAAATTGAACATCGTTTATTTTCATATATTTCAAAAAATTGGCGAGGTAAACCTTTAATAAGTTATGAAGTAGTAGTTAATCTGATTGCTTCCACCAATACGGAAAAAGGGTTGCAAGTGAAATGTGAATTAGACACAAATAAATATCAAATAGGAATAAGAGTAACAGATAATGAATTTAAAAAAATTAATTTTGTAAAAGACGAGTTTCATGGAGAATGGAACTATAAAATTATTCCAAATTGATTAAGTTATTTCGTTACAATTCCTATAGCAAAAAGGGTACGGGCAACATAACTAAATACGGACATGATAAGAATGGCAAACAACGATTCATATGCAACACCTGCAATTGGGTTTTTGTAGAAACTAAGGATGGTGTTTTTTACAATCGTAAATTGTCTGAAGATCAGATGATCCTAATCTGTAAGTTATTAGTGGAGAAAAATGGAACCCAATCCATTGGACGCATAATGGAAATCCATAGAGATACAGTGACGGATGTTATAAATGAATTAGGGCTTGCGTCAAAATAACTTATACAACCCCTAACTTCTGGGGCGAAATGGAATAGTTCCATTTTGGATGTTTTTTGTGTTTTTGACAGGTTGTAAGGAAACCAAAATTTTAGACCTCTTATATGTTATAAAAATATATACGCATAAATTACACCTTTAAAAATTGTCCAAATTTTGCCTTTTTATATATTGTCACAATAGCAAGGGTTCATTTTTGGTAATTCTCTTACATCCTGTTGAATATTTATTTTTGAAATTTCAATTTTGTTCATAGTAATTTATTATATATACAACAACATAAAGTTGCATATTTTATTTTGACGCAAGCCCTATGTTAAACTGTCTTTGAAGCAGGGACATAATATTTAATACTGTTAACTCTCGATTGTTTTCAACGGGCTGTAAAGGAATGTAAAAGTTGAAGGTGAAAAAACACAAATTTTTCAAAAATTGAAAGTGAATTTTTTAGTTTCCTTACAACCTGTCAAGCAATCCGAGAAGGTGATGTTCTATCTCTGGTGTGATTTTCTTTGCATTACCATCTTTCCTGTGATCGCATAAACCCTGCAATCCTCTGGCATTATGTACTTTTAGGTATAACCTTTATGTCGGGGTTATTCCGTGAATCGTGCAAATTTGAGTTCAAAATTCTAATTCTCTCAGGACTTACGCAAAAGCAATATAATTTTTGGGTTTTTTAAGTTTTTTTACGAGGTAAATGCGTAAGTCCTATTCTCTCTTAAATATTAAAAATGAAAGGAATTAAAAAATCTGTAGTTTACAGGCATCTGAAAAAATGCCATGATGACATAGGAGGTTACACTGGAACCGACATAGTCAAATTAGCCCAACAACTAAATGTTGATAGAACTACGTTGAGTAGAAGTATAGAAAAATGGTCTGAAAAGGATATACGATTTTCAGACATTAAATATCTTGGTAAGCGTTATATCCAGATAACTCTAGATGAGATACTTAAAATAGAACACAGCCTTGAGGACAATCCGATGATGGTCAAAAAATATTTGCTTGAAAGCACCAATGCAAACAGGATCCATAATGATATGTTGCCTTTGCTTAAGACGACATTCTATGAATTTGTAGATAAATACTTTAACTCTATTTTAAATGTGGACAATATTCAATATATCTGGCTTAAAATAAAAGGGGTAACTCCTTCAAAAAAGTACTCTATTGAAGAAGCGAAAAATTCGTTGAATATGATATTTAATTTTGATGGTTTAAAAGGATATGGCGGTGTTGATCTTGAAAATATTGCTACACGACTTCAACAAGCTAAGGAATGGTTTAATGAGTACTATGGCGGTGTTGATCCGTTTAATTTCTATGAAAAAATAAAGGGCAGAGTTAAATGCCTTCAAAGACATTTAACGTCAATTAAAGCAGATGAATCCCAATTAATTCAGGTCAGATTAATCTTTGAAATTCAAGTGGCGTTCATCGTGAATTGTCAGGACTTTCTTATTGAGCAGATTATACACCGACGAATACAAATACTACAGTCGATGAATAAGGTCAGACAAAAAACTGAAAATCGATTACGAGGAAATCGTATTGATGGGATTTTAAAAAAGATTTCTAATCTCGTAAACTGGTCCAACGAGGTAGATAAAACGGTGCTTAAAGAGATTGTTAATGAAGGACATCCAGAATCAGCACTTGCAAGAATAAAAATTCTCAAAAGCCACAAAGAATCATACAAAGTGTTGCTTGCTACTTTGAAGAAAATCACAAACGATTTATCAGAGCAAGAAATTACTCCGCATACAGATGCAGCGTCTCTGTTCCTTGAGTTTGCTCGAAACAAGAAACTATGGATGCATATTAATGAGCGCGACCGAAATACACTAATAAAAGATCAAATAATCGCCAAAACAATATCAAAAGGAGATCAAGATCTTTTAGATATATTGGTAACTGACCGCATTATAAAGTATATCAAAAACGGTAAAATAACATTCATTCGTTCTTACAAGTTTCAGGATATCTCTTCGCTCATAAAATCAGTTTCTTTAAAGGATTCTGAACGTAATATTGATCAAAAAACGCTCACGCAACTACAAACAGGTAATTTTCCGATAGATGTAGAACCACTCACAAAAATGGCCATAAATAAAACTGAAATTAATGAAGAAGATGACCTTGAAGAAGGTGTGTTCTCAAATAAGATTCCATTTAAAGATGTTGTAACACATGTTTCCCGTCTTGTAAAAGAGCATAATCCAGAACGCTTTGATGAACAGATAAAAATTTTTAAGGAAGAAACAGATAATATGTTTTCCATGGAATACAATGAATACGAATTTTATCAACACTTCTATAACGCAATCGGATTCCTTGGTAGAAATCTCCGGTACACCGATTCTAATGAATTTCAAAATAACAGATACTGCATTCAAAGATATGTCAATGATAGATCTTTGGATTTAGAGTTGTCCTTTATGTGGAAAACATTAAGGGACATACTTGGCTATTCTGAGAGTGCAATCATTATCGACACAATGGGTATTGATAGCAGACGAAAAAGTATCTTTGCTGATTACCATGGGCGTTATCATACTATCGGGTTTGCTGACCTACGAGCAATTTCCCTATTGATGTTTCCAGTATTCTCAACCAATTGCAAATCAACTGATAGCGAGGCTATGAATATCATGGAAATCCTGAATCACGCTAATTTAGTGTTGAGCGGAAATTTAAAGATTTACACATGAAATGGACATACAACCAGTTGTGCCTCTGCAGCTATGGCGTTTCTTTCCCATAAAGTAATTGCAGCAGGAAGAATTACTCACAAACCAAATCCACTCAGCAAGTATAAAATAAGACAACTTAAAAACCGCATAGATATTATGAACAAAGTAGGTAAGATACTGCGAACTGATGGAGATTTAGGAAGGATAATATCTTCACGAAAACACATATATGTAGACGAGGTGAATGTTCGAGGGCTTATCGAAGACCTTGGAGCGTTAATTTTGTGGAATGTTGCAAAGGCAAAACTGGACATAGATAATATTTGCCAATTAGTTGAAACATCAAACAGGTTGAAAAGAGTAGTAAGGATTATTGAAAGAGGAGTTACAAGAGCACACAATCCTAATATCAGTATCTACTTGAAATCATCAGAACTGATCTTGTGTATGTGCATGTTAATGAATATTTCTACACACCACTCGTCAGATGGTAAAAAACCCACAAGCAAAGCAAGTTTACAAACAATTTCTTTTTTCACGCCGAATTGAGTATAAAAATGCACGATTCACGGAATAACCCCGACATAAAGGTAATAGGAATAAGAGTAACAGATAATGAATTTAAAAAAATTAATTTTGTAAAAGACGAGTTTCATGGAGAATGGAACTATAAAATTATTCCAAATTGATTAAGTTATTTCGTTACAATTCCTAAGTAAATTATTTGCATAGTCAATACCTTCCGAAAGCGAGCCTGCAAGCACAGCACACAGCACAGCACCGCCTGAATTTTTAAATTTAATTAATTTTTTGTAAAGTTCCATGCGGTCTTCCTTTGTCATATCCTGATGTTCAACCAACAGCGGTTTCGCAAAATTTTCATTATTTAGCACTTCCTTTATAAAAGATGAAATTTTATCCGAAATTTTATAAGAAGGAAAGAAAATTGCGACATTGTCATCAACACATTTTAAAATTTCACATATCTTCGCAGCATAAGCTTTGAACATTTCCTCGCTCCGCATTTCATATTTTGTAGTTAAGCCCTCAACAATTATGACTGATTTATTTTCCTTTGGAAACGGTGATTTGTACTCTTTCGGCATCGCCTTTTTATCGGCAATTCCCAATATATCCTTATACAGCTCCAACGGGATTAATGTTCCGCTCATCAAAACAGCCGAATGACAGGTATTAAAAATTTCCGATGTTGAAACCGACGGGTCAAGACAATTATAATATAAAGAAAAATAGTCCCTATATCTCCCTGTTGCATCCTTTCTCATTTCTTTCTTCAATATTCTGACAAAACCCTTTTCATCCATATTCCAGCTTCCGAGAAATTTACCTATTATATTTAAATATGAACGATAGCGATTCGGTGTTTTTAAAATTTCAGAACCTGTGTAATCTACATCATTTACAAAATCATCATATTTCCAGTTAACAGGTCCTTCAATTTTACCGATGCCTTTTTCAACTGCTTCAACAAATTGATATTTTTCTATAAAAATTTCATTATTATTGTTCAATTCCTTTCCAAACCCACTTAAAATTTTTTTTAAATTTAAAACGGCATCATGCAGATAAATTTTGCCGACGTTTTCCGCCTCTTTACCTGCTCTTTCAATTGAAAATTCGCTGATAGAATGGCTTAAAAGAGTTCTTATCCTTTCCGGAAGATTATGTGATTCGTCAATTATAATGATTGAATCACTTAACTCTTTCTCAATCCTTGTTAGGAAGGTATCTCTGACCGACTTTGAAAATATGTGAAAGTAATCGCAAATTATTATATTTGCATCCTTTGCACATTCAATTGTGAGCTCATAAGGGCATATATTGTGTCTGCTGCACAGTTCCCGGACCTCTTCGCTGTGCATTATGAAATTTTTTACCTCGTTTTTAATTCTGTCTGCAATGAGACCTTCATTTTTTTTGGTATGAGCATTCTTGTAAAACGGACATTCTTCATGCTCCTTTTTTGACTTGCAGAATTCATTAAATTCGTTACTTGAAATGTCATCTATGTCCGGATACAGACACATCCATTGCTTTCCTATTATATCAACAGCGGTAAAATTTATATTGTATTTTTCTTTTATTTTTTTTAATGTCTCTATAACAATCTCGTGCTGTGTGTGTTTCGGAGTAAGGAAGAATATTGTCTTGTTGTTTTTTAATGCATAGTCAAGCATTCCGCCAAGAGCAGCAGCTGTCTTTCCGATTCCTGTAGGTGCGTGAGCGAGTAAAATTTTTCCTTCGTTAACGCTTTTATAAACATCATCCGAAAATTCCTTTTGACCGTCACGAATATTTGAATAAGGAAATAATATATCCGAATTTTGCGGCGTTGTATTTGTTACATTCTCTTCAGGCATTTTTGTTATTTTTCACTGTGCTTTGCTTAAACCTCCAAGACCTTCCGATAAATTTTGAGTGCTTTTAATTTCTTCCGGAAGTACTACTGCATCTTTTTCGTTTTCATCCTTTTTGTTTTTAGATTCTTTCTCTTTCATCAATGAATATACATAAGTAATAGCATAGACGGACAAAATGTAAGGAGCAACAATAATATCCAACACAATTGAAAAAATTTTTTCAATAACATATAAAGAAAATGAAGGATGCATAGCATTTGCAAACGAAATTATAAATACAGGAATTGAAATGAGTAGTTGAATAACAAAGACGATTAAAATCAGAAAGGTAAATTTTTTTGTGTTGTTCTTTGCAAAATTTAATGACTTTTTTACCGCATCGGTTACATTTATATTGTCATTCAACACAATGACAGATGGCAAAATATAAGCAATTGAAGAAATTATTATAAAGGTAATGAATATCAAAACAACGGTTAAGAGTATAAAAAGAATAAAAAAAGGTATAAGAAAGATAAATGACAAAAGAGGATTGATGAAACCAACGACAATAGTTAAAATCAAAAGGATAAAGGTAATAATTGTCCCCCACAGATAAATTTTCCTAAATTTTCCCGAAAGAATGTAATATCCGACAGCAAGCAATATAATCGTCTGAATAAAAAACATACTAAATGCAACAAGCATAATTCCTCCTAATGTTTCCATGCCAGAATAAGATGCCGAAACAGATGAAGGTAAAAAATAAAATGACCAAAAGGATAATATTGTTCCGATAATTCCCGGAAGGAAAAACAAGATACTTGATGCTAAAACACCGAATATCGCTATGGGACCCTTTGTTATCGTTGTTTTTCCTATGTCCGAAATTTTTGTTTTTTGTCCGTTAAGATAGTCCTTTACTACTCTCAATCCTGCAACATTAGCAAGAACTGTGAAGACAAAGAGAAAAATTGACCATATTATGATTAAATTCATAATATCTATAAATTTCTTAAAAAAATAACTATCAAAACCACCGGAATGCGAATAAAATGTAGATGAATAAGAATAAGAATTTTGATAGGTAGTAAATTCAAACATTGGTTTTGCAACGAACAAAAAACTCAAAATTGAAATTATCCCTAAAATTATAAAAGGCACAAATATTACTTTGTTCTTTTTTAATACATCAAGCCCGTTTTTTAATGCGTCAGATAACATTTTCTAAATTTTTAAATTTTTTCCTATATATTTATTTTTGTAACTATTTAGAGATATTAAATTTATGTTAATACATTATGATTGCCAATATATAAACTATTCAGAGAGTATTAAATTTTACATGTGAAATTTTCAAAAAATTACTGAAAATCTACAAGATTTTCAATCTTTAAAAATCTAAAAATTTTGGTAGTGCTAAATAGGTAATGATAAGTTATAAGTAACTATTCAGAGGTATTAAATTTATGTTAATACATTATGGTTACTAATATATAAACTATTCAGAGAGTACAAAATTTTACCTGTGAAATTTTCAAAAAATTACTGAAAATCTACAAGATTTTCAATCTTTAAAAATCTAAAAATTTTTAAATTACCTGTGATTTTTTGGGTGGCTGAATAGTTACAGTTATAATTTGTTGACGGGTCGTAAGAAAACTAAAATTTTAGACCTCTTATATATTATAACAATATATACGCATAAATTCCACATTTAAAAATTGTCCAAATTTTGCCTTTTTATATATTGTCACAATAGCAAGTGTTCATTTTTGGTAATTCCCTTACATCCTGTTGAATCATAATTAAAATTGAGATTATAGTCAATCTGCTGATTTTTTACACTAGACCTGTTGCAAAATAACTTTTCAACCTTCGAATTCCTTTGAATTTTATTAATTTTCACATTTAAAATTTTTAATTTGCAACAACTCTATTTTTTTATTGTAATTGATATAATAGTTTTGTTATATAGCGATTTCGTTATATCTTATTCACAATGAAATTTTTAAAGAAGTAAAACAAAAAGGTTACATAACAATGTTATTTATCACTTCACTTCGTTCGGAGATTTTAGAAGCAAGTTCTAAAATAACAAAAATAGTATTTGTTTAGCTGATTGGGTTTTTATCTTGTCATATTTGATTTTGCAGTTATTTTTTTCACAGTTTTCACACTTAACTTTTTAAGCAGCTAAATAAATACCAAAAATGTTTTATAAAACGAAAAATAAAATAAAAGATCTTTTAATTTAAGTAAAATATGCTGTAATTGTAATTTATTTTTATGAAAAGAAAAAAAAATTGTATCCTCTCAATAAAACAGGGTAAATTAAATTGTATATTTCTACTTTACGGGTGCAAAATACTAAATTTTTACATTTTACCCTAAAATTTTGAGAGGATACAAAAAATTTGAATATGCTCAATAAAGAGTGGAGGTTACCTCTGATTTTTTGACATTTATGAGTTATTTACCCTTTAATATTGAGCAAGTTCCACAAAACTACTAAAAAATGAAAACAGATAACGACAAACAAACGAAAACCAAACAAGAGGAAACCAAAAAAAAGGAAATTTTAACCGAACTGCAAAATTTTCACAAAAAGGATATCTCTTTTTCAAGCGGAAAAATTTTATCATCTATGTGCACAAAGCCGCTTAAAATTGTAGAAGAAGCACGAAAAATTTTTAAAGAGACAAATTTAGGAGATAAACGGATAAGTGAAGGTGCAATAGAAATAGAAAAGATCTGTATCAGGTGGGTCGGAGACCTTTTAAATTTAAATCAGCCGTACGGATTCATAACATCAGGGGGAACAGAATCAAACATACTGGCAATTATGGAAGCAAGGGCAAGAAAAAGAGAGGCAATGAAAGAAAGCGGAGAAAAAGAAATGATGCCGGAAGAAATTATAGTTCCAGAGACAGCTCATTTTTCATTTGATAAAATTTCGTTTTTAATGGACATTAAGATTAAGAAGGCGTCTGCTGATAAAAATTTTTGCGTTGATTTAAATTCGGTAAAAAATTTAATAAATAAGAACACGATTGCTGTCGTTGGTGTTGCCGGAACAACAGAATACGGAAGCATTGATGATATTGAGGGACTTGCACAAATTTGCATGGCTAATAAAATTTATTTGCATGTTGATGCGGCATTCGGCGGATTTGTGATTCCTTTTATTAGAAAATTAAATTATAATGTAAGAAATTTTGACTTTGGCATTGAAGGTGTTGATTCAATCGCTTTAGACCCTCACAAAATGGGGATGAATATAATTCCGTCAGGTATGATTTTATTCGGAAAAGAGCCGAAATTTTCAGTCAATGTTTCGTATCTGCAGGGAAAGCATGAAAGACTGCTCGGCACATTTCCTGCTGCCTCTGCCGCTGGTTGTTATGCGTGTTTAAAATTTTTAGGAGAAGATGGATACATCAAAATAGTTAAGGAATGTATGGAAAATACAAAAGAGCTGGCAGAAGGACTAAAAGGCCTTGGTATTGAAATTTTAAATCCGACAATGAATATATTAAATTTTAATATCAGAAAAGAAATTTATAACAAGTTAGTTGAAACCGGCTGGATAATATCAAAGACATCAAAAGGATACGCAAGGATTGTTATTATGCCTCACACAAAAAGGACGCATATTAAAAAATTTTTAAATGATATCAAACAACTGATGAAAAATGCTAAAAATTAAAAATGAAAAAAGAGTCATGGAATTACCTGATTGACCTTTACAATATACAAATAAAAAAGGGAGAATATTTCGAAGGGCTCACGGTAAATTTATTTAAGCGAATAACCAAAAAAGAAAACATTTCAAATAATAAAATCCAACAGAAATTTTACAGATATGCAGAACAAGGATATATAGTAAGAACAGAAAGGGCACATTTTATTATTACAGATAAAGGTAAAAAAATGGCTGAAGAAATTTTAAAGGCACAGACAAAGTTGATGGACTACAAGAAAGCCCTTCGGGCAAATCTTAACTAAAATTAGAATATGCTCAATAAGGAGTGGGGGTTACTTGTGATTTTTTGACGGTTATGGGTGATTTACCCTTCAATATCAAGTTTTAAAATTGTTAGGACTTACGCATTTGCCTCGTAAAAAGGCTTCAGTAATTGAATGGTTTACTTTTGGTTTGCGTAAGTCCTGATTGTTATACTTTCCAGATAAGAGAATCATATACTTCTCTGATATGTAAATCTCATACTTTATATATACTGCTCAACGGCATAAATTGCGCTTTTTATTGAATGACATATTGTATGTTGCTTACGAACAAGAGATTTGCTCTTTGCTTACATTACGGTTTCATAAATTTGAAAAAACGCAGTCTGTGAAGTTGGGAAGTATAACTATAACACTTTAAACATAATAAAACACATAACACTTTACAATAATTATATGCCCTCTTGTGTTTGTATGGTGGGGTTTGAAGTTTTCATTTTCCCTGCCAGCAGCTTGGGGATGATTTCTTAAATTTAATGAACCAAGTGAATTTGCAAGAGGGACAATAATTAATAAATTTAATACCTGAATTTTAAGAATTCAGACATCATAACTCCTTAACAACCTCTTCAACATCCTCAATATTCGCCCTTCCCTTAAATTTTCCCATTATCATTCCCTTAAATTTTTCTTTATTTGCAGATGTACTTGCATCCTTTGCTATAATCTCTTTTGCAACATTTAAAATTTCGTCCCTTGTTGCCAGCCCGATATTTTTCTCCTTAATAATACTTTCAATATCCTTATTTTCCTTCTTTGCATAGTAAAAAATTTCGGAAACCGATGAATAAGAAATTTTTCCTCTTTCAATAAGTTCTATTACCTTATCGCATAAATTTAAATTTTCTTCGGAACTAAAATCAAAATCAATATTATATTTTTTCTTTATTTCCTTTGGTGTTGAAAGCAAAAGACCCGCAATTGCAGATGGCTTAACTTTAAATTTTTCTGTAAATTTGTCAAACATACTGGAAATTTTTGAATGGAGCAACTGATTTGCCAGTTCCTTCCCGACAATAGAAGCATATCGCTCAAATTTTGAATCGGGTGATTCGGGTAAATTTTTCCTTATTTCTTCAATAAAATTATTACTAACTTCAATCATCGGAACATCTGTTTCAGGATACATTCTTGAGGCACCCGGCAAAGGTCGCATATACTCTGTTTCTTCTTCAACCGCTTTTCGTGTTTCCTCAGGAACACCAAGCAAAGTCATTTTTGCTCTTTCCACCGTAATTTTTAATCCATTCAGGACATCTTCCTTATCACCCGCTATTAAAATAAATCCGTCATTCTCATTACAATTCAATATTTCTCTCACTTTCTTTATTTCATCTTCGGTTATTCCGTAATTAGGCAGCTCATCGGAATGGAATAGTCCTTTTAGTTTTGTTCCTGTCTTAACATAGCAAGAAATTTCCTTTCCAAGACGAGGCTCTTTGCTGATGCCGCAAAATTTATTTCCAATTAAGCAGGAAAAATTTTTCAATTTCACTCCGTAAACAACATTATTACTCCGAATTGCATTAACTATAACCTTACATTTCGTGTCCTTAAAAATTTCACCGAAATCAACAAAATTTTCTTCAAAGTCCCCGGATTTTGCTTCCCTTACATTAAGTTCTTCCTTAACGGAAATAAGCATTTCGTGTCGCTTAATCTCATATTCCAAAATTTTCGGAATTAAATTTAACTCCTGACACCCCTTAATTTCAACCCTTGCCCCGCCTTCTATGGAAACATTAACATCCTGTCTTATTGTTCCAAGTCCTCTTTTAACTTTAAGTGTTCGCAAAATCGTGCCTATTTTTTCAGCGGTTTCTTTTGCATGCTGCGGATTTTGAATTGATGCATCGGTGGTAATTTCTATTAACGGAATTCCAAGCCTGTCAACCCTGTAAATTATTTCATATTCGCTTTCCGAGATTTTTCTGGCGGCATCTTCTTCAAGACATATAGATGTTATTGTCACATCTCCGAGTGAGGTTGAAATTTTACCGTCATAGCCAAGTAAGCATGTTCTCTGAAAGCCTGATGTATTTGAACCGTCAATAACCGTCTTTCTCATAACCTGAATTTTATCAACGATGTGAGCATTGACTAACAGGCAAAATTTTAACACGAGTGTTAGTGCTTCTTCATTTATATTGTGTGGTGGTTCTTCATCAACCTCAACCAGACAGTTTGTATCCTTGTATGCCTGATAAACAATTTCTCTGTTTTTTAAAACCTCCTGCATTGCCGCTTTATCTACTTCTCCTGTTTCTCCGGCAACCGCTCGCATCCTTCGCCTTACAATAATTTGTGGTTCGTCTTCTCTCAATACCGAGGGACAACTGCAAAATAATTTGTATGTGTCAAGCTGCTGATGAATTTCAATCCCGCATTTAAAACCGAGGGTCATTTTTAGGTAGTTTATATAGTTTATATATTTTATGTATTAAATTTTTTGATGATAACTTGTAACTATTCAGAGGGTACAAAAATTTACTTGTGAAAATTTCAAAAAATTTAAAAAAGTCAAAAAATTTACCTTTAATTTTTGGGGGGGCTGAATAGTTACGATAACTTTTTTATTTATCTTGCCTAAAAAAGTCATCTGCCCAAAATAATTTGTGTGTATTAAGTTGCCGGTGAATTTTAATTCCGCATTTAAAACCGAGGGTCATTTTTGATAAAAAGTTAGTATAAAAATAAGATAAAAATGATGCAAATAAATTAAGAAAATATATTAAGAACACAAAAATTTAAACACAATTTAAAATCGTAAGATGTGAAATCTCCAAACAAAACAGGGGTGAAATTACCATTCAATTATTTCATCATAAGTAATCTTGTTTCCTTTTGTTGCTTCTGAAGTTTTATCCATAATCTTTTGATAGACCTTATTTAGATAATCTTCATTGAATATCACAAAACCATTTTGAAGTTTCAAAAAGTTAGTGTTGAAAATATCAAGGGCTTTACGACATTGTTCTTTTGTGGTTTCTCTGGTTCGCGGATTCTTAATTTTGTCTTGCAACTCATCAGTGTCAATCACTAAATAAGGAACTTCAACTACAATATCAGCATACTTTTGTTGTCTGCTTGTAAATCTCCGGTCTGACACTTCCCGCTTGTATGAAATTTTCTTAATTTGAATGCTGATTATTTTTCCATTTTTAGTAAACCGGGCATCTATTCCAAGACCATCTAAATTTGCGTTTGATTCGAGTTTCTCATCAAATAGTTTGTTCCACAAATACTGGAAATGAAATTGTGTTAATATTGATATCCATATTCGGTATAAACGAGCCTTAAATCCTTCTTCTACAAATTGCAGAGAGCAACCGTAAAAGAACTTTTTGATAAATTCATAAATGTAAGGTAATTTTTCATTCCAATATATCCTGAAAATTTCATCATACTCTTTATAATCGTCTGACTCCCAGAAATATTTATAATAAATTTCCAGCGGCAGTAAGTTAGGAGACATATCCTGCTCTAATGTTTTAATAATGCGCAGGTGCGAATATTTTTCAATGTCGATATTTTTTAAAAATTTCTCAAATTTTTTTAAATTGACAGCACGGTCTTGATTCATTTTGGTTCATGATAATTTAGATAAATTTTTTAGTTCTTCCTGATTAGATGGAACAGGCAATTGTTTTAATTGGGTGATACTCAGATGATAAGTTACCTCTCTAAACACATCCATAATATATTTTCTTACGACTTCCGAATTTAAATATGCAACAATTTCTTCGTCACTTAATTTCATATCCATAACTGAAAAATTGTGTTTGCGGGACAGATGATAAACATCTCCTATCCACGGATATGCTTTTTTATCATAAGCAGCTGCTATTTGCCTGTTGCCTCTGAAACCCAACCCCACAACAATGTGACTTTTATTAAAATACCCCCGTAATGTTTTTATTTTTGTTTTTGGTATCCAAAGATCAATTAATGGTTCATAAATTATCTCATTGACTTTTAAATTGCGTCCGTTTAAAATGGGAATGAAATTTTCGTCTGCAATTGTTTTACTTTGAACAATATTGTAGTTTTTCTTTATCTCGGGTGTTCTCGGAGAGATTCTTATTTCATAAATATCCCCTAAACGATGCCTGCTTATGTTTTTGAGACCATCAGTAAAATCGGTCTCAAAAGTGATTATTTCTCCTTTCCATTTAGCAATCTGTTTAACGGGTAATATTCGGTGGTTTTTAAATTCGGCAAGTGAAAATTTATGTGCGGATTTCTTTGTTTTAACGAACTTTAAGACAACAGAAGTGACATCAGCATCTGGGAAAACATTTTCTCCTAGGTAAATAATCTCCGTGCTTCCATTGTCTGCAAGAAATTTTCTTAATTTTTTGAATTCGTCAAGGAACATGAATGTTGCGGGAGTTATAAAAATCAGTTGTCCTTCATCTTTAAGTAATTGTATTGATTTCTCAATGAACGCCCCATAAACATTATATTTTCCATACCATGTGGTAAATTTCTTCTTGTAAATTTTTTTTGTTTTATCATCTACCTTAATAGTATAGTGTTCAGACAAACTTGGTATGCCATAAGGCGGATTTCCAATGACAACATCAAAGGAAATCTCGGTTTGCCACAACAAAAAGTCATCATTTATTATTTCTACATTGTCTTGTTTGGTGCTTTCTTTGATGTGAGCAATAATATTTTTGTTTATTTCAACTCCGTATTTTTTTGCTCTTTTAAATAATAACTGCCTGTTTCGTTCTATTCCTGTGATAAATTGAGTCATCCCGCATGCAGGTTCTAAAATATAAATTTCTTTTTTATTTAAAATTTTTTCATCTATTAAACCCACCATAAAGTCAACCACAGAATCCGGCGTGAAGAATATGCCCTTGTCCTTTTTTATTGGCTTAATAATACTTTTGAGCGTGTCAAGCAGTATTTCTGATTTGTGAGTATCAGTTTGCTGATGAATTTCAATCCCGCATTTAAAACCGAGTGGCATTTTTGTTATTGTTAGAAACAATTAAGAAAACAATTAAGAATGTAAAAATTTAAACATGATGAAGCAGTTCAGCAAAAATTAACATGCAACAGGCATTGTATTTTATTCCTTTATCATATCATTAACTTTTTCGTTTATCTCATTTTGAATTGGAAACAAACTATTGCAGATATCATTTTTCTTAATTGCCATTTTAACAAAATCAAATAGGACTTTATGGGTGGACACTAAATAAAGATGCTTTTAGATATATTTAATTTAAAAAAATTTCGTTGCCACAAAATCAGCATTGATCTTGAAAGCGGTTTAATTGTATCCTCTCAATAAAACAGGGTAAATTAAATTGTATATCTCTACTTTACAGGTGCAAAATACTAAATTTTTACATTTTACCCTAAAATTTTGAGAGGATACGTTTAATTTTTGAATTTAATCCAATCCCGAAACCAAATCATCCAGAACAATCTCTGGATTTTTTGCATTTGTAAATGCCGATGCAAGCAACACCCCATCAACGCCCAATTTTATTGCCGCCCTGACATCCTCGCCGTTGCTTATTCCCGCCCCGCATAAAATTTTAACATCTCCGTTAATTTTTCTTACTGCCTTTATCGTATCTGTTATTATTTTCGGATTTTCTTTTGAGACGGCTTTTCCGCTTCCTATCAATTCAGGCGGTTCAATAGCAATGAAGTCTGGATTTAATGCGGCAGCCGAAACACTTACCCCTACATTGTTTGTACATACAACCGAAATCAAATTTAAATTTCCCATCTTTTCAACTAATGCTTCAATATCTGCAAGTTTTAACCGGTGTTCGGAATGGTTTATCAGACACCCGATTGCACCTGCCTCTTTTATTGCTTCAGGCAAAATAAAGCCAGTGTTGCTTCCGAATTTGATATTATCCGCATGCTGTGCAAATACCTTGTTCTTTACCGTTTTGCTAATTAAATAAATATCAGTCGTTTGCGGAATTACAACGACTTCTTTTTGATATTTATTACATATCTTCGCCAGATTTATTGCATTTTGCCCTGTTGTTGTCTCATAATTCTTAAAATTTAGAAATATTTTCATTTTAAATTTTCTTAAAAAACAAATTATAAACAAATTAAATTTATAAATAAATTTACATTAAATAAACAAATAAATAAATAAATAAATAAATTTAAAATGGATGAAAATAAGATTAAGCAAATTGAAGACGAAGGGAAAAAATTAATAGAGGACTTTTCAAAATCACTTGAAAGAATAGAAGAAAAGATTAAAGATGATAATATGACATGGTATGTTAGCGATATTAATACCGTAACAAGAAAAGATGAAGAAGGTGTTGAAAAAAATTTTAAAGAGTGTTTAAATAGAAATGCACCGAAGTGGGAAGATGGCTATGTAAAGGTTGACTGAATAATTTAAACGTATTTGTTTAGCTAATTTGGTTTTTACCTTGTCATATTTTATTTTGCAGTTATTTTTTTCACAGTTTTCACACTTAACTTTTTAAGCAGCTAAACAAATACATAGGTATAAATAAATATTTTATCAGAATAAGGGCTATGATACCCTAAATTTTGAAAAGATTAGGAATACATGACTATCGGTTAAATTAAATATTGGTGATTTTAAAGGTTACCACTTAATTTAAACAATTGTTTGCGACTAAACAATGCATCATAAGTAGAAAAATATTTTCTTACCGATAACCCTGATTTTTTAACGACGTCCATTACATCAACAGATTGTAAGGAAACTAAAATTTTTAGACCTCTTATATATTATAACAATATGTACACATAAATTCTACCTTTAAAAATTGTCCAAAGTTTGCCTTTTTATATATTGTCACAATAGCAGAGATTCATTTTTGGTAATTCTCTTACAGCCTGTCAAGTATCTGTTTTACCCTATTATCTATTTATATCTCTGTTCATAAATATAATTATGAACAAGAGGTTATATAATGGTAACCTTTATTTTCACCAAATAATGAAATAGTCGATAGTCATAGGAATATTACCTAAAAAAAGGCGGAGTTGGGGGTAAAATGTAAAAATTTAGTATTTTACACCTGTAAAGTAGAGATATACAATTTAATTTACCCTGTTTTATTGAGAGGATACTGGAAATTTTTCAACCTTTTTCCAAAAATCTTATGAAAAAAACTAAATTTTTACAAAACAACGAAAACAAATGATTTAATCAATAAAAATTAACATATGAGCGAATTTATTTTATTTTGTTATATTCTAATTTATAACTTATTGTAATATAACTATATACTTTGCTTAATTTTAGCATTATTAACATTATTATTAAAATGAAATGTGAATGTGGCGGGGAGTTTGAACCATATGAAGAGAATATTGACGGTATTTCAATAGATTGTCTTAAATGTAACATTTGCGGAAAAATTTTATACACATCCGAGCAGATGAAGGATTTTATAGGTATGAAGGCAATGATGAAGAAAACAACTACAAAAAGAAAAATTATTATTTTGGGACATTCTTATGCAATTACTCTTCCGAAATCACTTGAAAAAATCGGCTTATCGGCAGGACAGAGGGTGTCTATGAGGATGACAGGAAAGAAAACACTTGAAGTTAAATTCGGGGAGGAAGTTGAAGCAAGCAAGGCAGAATAAGTTGTGAAAAAATAGGAATAAGTAAAGAATAGAGAAGTAAGTAAAGAATAGGAGTAAGTAAATTGGAAAAATTTTTATTCTCATCTCATAGTGGAAAAATTTCATAAATTTGATTTGGAGGAAAATTTAGAGGAAAAGCAAAAATATACGGATGAGGGCTGGATAGAAACAAAACTGACATTTGCAGCAAAAGATAAAACCGAAGCAGAGGAATTTTTTGTTCTCTCCGTTGAAAATTTGGAAACAAAAAGAGTAAAGCCGTTAAAAATTTCATTCCATGAAATTCAGCAAAATCCGTTTGTAGGGGCAATAATTATTGAAACCTTAATTTATGATGTAGAGGAATTAATACGAATTGTTTTAAATCTTGCACCTGTCGCAGTTGAAGTAAAAAAAGAATGGTTTGATATAAGTTTAAGCACATTGAATCGGATTTTTCTTGACATCAGTGACATAGTTAAGACATTCGAGCATTTGTCAAAATTGGAAATTTATTCAAAAGGCACAAAGATTGAAAGTGCGGAAATTTATGCAAATATCATACTTGAATTTCATAATGAAAATAAGGAATCGGTTGAAAAAAATATGAATGAATCGGTAAATGGTATAAAAGCAATTGCAGATGTTATTTTCGAAAATAGGAATGAAATTTTAGAAGAAGATTATGAAGAAGAATCAGGCGGTAATCAATGCGGATGTGCGGGAAATGGAAGAAATTTGAAAGGAACGGATGAAACAAATGAAGCCAACGAAACTGATATGGAGATAGAAAATATAGAGACCGAAAAAAAGAAATTTTATTCCGGAAATGTTGAAATGGAGTTAAAGACAAATCTTTTTACCTTTGTTGATATAATAACGCAGTTCAAACCGGTAGTAATAGAAGCAAGTGCTCCTCACAGTTTAACGATGAGTAGGAATGAAATTTATACATTAATAGGAAAACTCTTACTAATTACTCAAAAGCATAGCGAGAGGATTATTCACCCGAAAAATGTTGCGGATGACTCATAATTTTCTTCCAACTCAACCGAAATTTTTAAATTTTGAGCTTTAAATTTTTCCTTTAATTTTTTTGCTATGTATTCCGCAACATATTCTGCTGTTGTTGCACTGATTGGGAGAAAAACAATATCTTCTTTGGCGATGTCATATGTCTTTTTCTGAACTTTTATTTCACCTGCGATATTTCTACTATCAACAGATGATTCAGCTAACATAACCTTATGATCAAATTTATTGCAGATTTTATCAAGTGTGTCTTTTGCTTTGTCAAAATCAACAACCATTCCATCATTGCCCGAATTTCCATAAAATTTTACCTTAACTTTAAAGTTATGTCCGTGTATGAATTCGCTCTCCAAAAAATGTGCGGCTGAAAAATCCGTTGAAATTTCAACATACTGCATTTTATTTTTAGAAAAATTTAAAAAAATCAAGTAAATCGAGCAAATAAACCGGATAATAAAGTAAATAAAAAATAATAAAAATAAAAATTTCTCTGTTCGGACAATACAAATATATTCCTTATACCTGAAGCACGCTACTCAACTTTGCAACAATGTCGTCTACAATCTTCTGGTCTGCGGGGAAACCCAAACCTTCCTTATATTTCTTGCTTCCGTCAGGTGTAAAATACCCCTTTGAGATACTTACAAATTCATTTTCGTTCTCTCCCCCTTTGACTTTCTTCCTTGCAATTTCCAAAAACTTGTTGTTTCCGTAATTCACTATATCTGTCTTAATCACTTCATACTCTACCCTTTCCCTTCGGTCATCCCTTCTGTCATACGCCATTTTATTTTCTTTATTTTCTTATTTTGTGTTTTATTAAATTTAATTACGAATAGGTATAAATATTAATAAATAAAATTTACCTGCTAAATATTTATTATTCTTTCGGGATGTGCATAAATGTTAAATCTGCTGCCCCTCGCAAAACCAATTAATGTTACATTCGTATTTTCCGCAACTTTAATTGCCGAGTATGTTACAGCAGTTCTTGTTACCGCAACAGGAATTCCAAGTCGTGAAATTTTTGCCATGATATCCGCGGGTAATCTTCCTGATGTAAAAAGAATGGTGTTTGCAAAATTTATATTATTGATTATTCCGTATCCGAAAATTTTATCCGCTGCAACATGCCTGCTTATATCTTCAATGGCAATAAATTTGTTCAGGTCATTTCCAAACATTAGCCCGGCAATGTGCATCCCGCCGGTTTTTTTCCATATTTCCGCACTTTCCATCGTCTTATTCATTCCCGTGACAATTTTTTCCGGACTTACAGATAAATTTGACGAAACAACAATATCCTGAACAGTCACATCGTAGTCCTCTTTTCCTTTTATTATTTTTCTCGGCCTTAACTTGCTCATACAGTCAGAGGAAAGGTATAATTCAAATTTCCGGCCGAAACCGGTGTCATCTGTCCAAATTCTCACGGCGTTATTTTCGGTTGAAATTTTATTTATGGCGTTGCTTTCCAAAATTCCCTCTCCCGTGCACAATCCAACCGCTAATTCCTTTTCGTATCCCGGAGAACAGGATAAGTCCGCGATAAATTGAGCATTGATGTAAAATTTTAAATTTTTTTCAATTACAACATCATCCGTAATGGTCGTGAAATTTTTACCTTCAACCCTGATAATTTTAAATTTTTCATACATCTAATATAGATTTTAAATTTTTTCAATTAATTTAAATATATCCTTTAACTCAATTGTGTTATGGTTACTTACAGAGCAACCTTCATTATAAATAGTCTTCCCGCAAGATAAATGTTCAAGTCCGGCAACAGCATCAAAAATATCAATTTTAGTATCATTGTCAAGATCAAATTCTGTGCAGTTTGTTGAACCAGCAGTAACCTTTCCATTAGTAAATGCAACATAAAGCTGCTGAAGTTCACTATCCAGAACCTTCACACTATCAAAATTAAGCGCACTCGAACCCCCGGATTTCGCTTTAAATGTAATGTTACATAAAACACCCGAACCATTAACTCCTGTCTCGCCAGTACACGTGTCTGCAAATTTAATCTTTCCTATTGTGTTATTTATAATTGAAGTTGAATAACTTGTCGTGCAGTTTTGTTTAAGGAAATTTTCTTCGGTAACATTGATCGCTTCTAATATTGTTGCGTTAAAGTAAATGTCGAATTGGACTCCATATATATCAGTTCCCGATATGTTTGCTTGGATTGTGAAATTTGCATCTGTCTGAACCATCACGGACTCGGGACTTATTGTCAGGAGAACATCAGCATTGGGAAGTGATAATACTGAACTAAATAATATATAAAACAAACCAGTCAATATTATGATTACTCTTTTGTAAATCATTTTTTCATCATTTTTAGTGTTATCAAAATTAAAATAATTATTCCAATCAATATTATCCATAGAATAATTGAATATTGCCCGTTGCCGGTTTCAATAGGATCATTTGCGCTTTTTGTATGTTCGCTTCCCGATACAGAATTATTATATTCATTGGTTTTTGTGTTTGTATTTAATGAATTATCATTGTTTGTCTTGTTATTACTTTCATTTGATGTGTTTACCAAATTATTACTTTTTTCAACATCATCTTTGGTCTTTATACTCGTGTTTAATGCTTTCTTGTCATATGGCTTACTACTATCTGATGTATTTAAATGTACATCTGTTTTTTTATTAAAAGTATCTGTCGTTTTAATGATTATTATTTCCTTTGATGAAGTTGAGATGTTTATCTCTTTAATGTCCGGATTTAAAACTTTAATATTTTGTAAATGAAATATGTTTTTTCCGAGTGATAATGACTTGAAAGTAATATTTGCCAAATCCCGCGAGAGAATACAATTTCCAATACATGTCACACCAAATTTTACTTTTCCATAAGTGTTGTTTAAGAAATGTGTTGTGTAAATGCTGTTGTTATGGGTATATGATATTTTAACGGCTTCAAGTATATTCGGATTAAACAATAAATCAAACTGTGTGGCATAAACATCTTCACAGGTTTCCAAGTTAACCTGAACATCAAAACTCTCCCGTATGTCTGCTGTAGATGGTGCTGTAATGTTGATCGTTTGTGCATCTACTAATAGAGGAGCAAATACAAAAATCAATAATAATGTTACTTTTTTAATCATATTTTAGGTAGTGCTAAATAGGTAATGATAAGTTATAATTTGTTGAATCATAATTAAAATTGAGATTATAGTCAATCTGCTGACTTTTTANACTGTCTGCTGTAGATGGTGCTGTAATGTTGATCGTTTGTGCATCTACTAATAGAGGAGCAAATACAAAAACCAATAATAATGTTGCTTTTTTAATCATATTTTATTGTTTCTACAATTTAAATTCCCTTACCAAGATTTACCGAAATTTTTACCTACAAATGCAATATCAAATATGTCAATTTCACAATCTTTATTAATGTCCGCTTTTGGATCATATTTACTGTCACCGCAAATACTTCCAAATGCTTTACCAACAGTTGCCAAGTCAAATATATCAACAACATGATCATTATTTACATCAGCAGGCAGTGCAGAATCAACATTAACTGTTCCGTCGGTAAATGCAACATAAAGCTGCTGAAGTTCACTATCCAGAACCTTCACATTATCAAAATTAAGCGCACTTGAACCCTCGTATTTCGCTTTAAATGTAATGTTACATAAAACACCCGAACCATTAATTCCTGTCTCTCCAGTACACGTGTCTGCAAATTTAATTTTTCCAATAGTATTATTTACCTGTAAAATTGAATAAGTCGTGCAGTTCTGTTTAAGGAAATTTTCCTCTGTGACGTCAATCACTTCCAATACGGTTGAGTTAAAGTAAAGGTCAAATTGAGCGCCATATATGTTATTTCCCGAAATATTTATCTGAATTGTGAAATTTGTGTTTGGTGAGACGGCAGTATGCTTGGAATTTGTGGTTAGGATTGAGTCGGCGATCGTGAAATTAGGTGTCTCAACGCAGGTATCTGCACAGGGAAAACCAAGCATACCCCCGCAATAAGAACTGTAACAAAAAATTGCCTTGTATTTTCCTATAGTTACTGATTCGTTCCACACCCAAGTATAATTAATTGATCGTTCGTCACAATCAGGCAGCGATATTTGAGGATCATCCCAACAAGGACAATCATTTACACAAGGAACACAGTTAGGAATGCTGCCGGGATATTCACAATTATCACGTATGTGTGTCCAACTACTATTTATATATTTATATATTTTATAATTTTCGCATGTACTGTACACAAAACCATTTCCATTTTCACCGGTAATTTTTATATTTATTAATTCATTCGCCGGATAAGTATTTTTATCTGTCGCTATTGTTACGGGAAAATTAAAAATTACTGACACATTATTGTTGCTATCATTTGTTTCATTTATCTCATTATACGGATCTGCAATTAATCTTAATTCTAATTCACCATATCTAAGTGTTTTGTTAAAGGTAAAGTTTATTGAGGAGTTTATTGTTATATTGGGTCGTTCATTTATAAGTTGTGGTGTGGGTGAAAAACAATAATATTCATCATATTTAAAAACAGTAACATTATACGCATTCGCATCGCCAATATTATGCACACTCATTGTTACGTTTATCACATCCCCCACAGAAGCATGTTCCGGCGTATAGTCAATTTCAGCAACAAGATCTGGCAGTGCTAACACTGAGTTGAGCATCATACAGCATAAACCTAATAAGAGTATAATCCCTTTTTTGTTCATCATTTTTAATTTGTAACAGTTGACAGGATGTAAGGAAACTAAAATTTTTAGACCTCTTATATATTATAACAATATATACGCATAAATTCTACCTTTAAAAATTGTCCAAATTTTGCCTTTTTATATATTGTCACAATAGCAAGGGTTCATTTTTGGTAATTCCCTTACATCATGTTGAGTGGCAAATAGAAGTAGGCCACTTATATTTCTTGTAAATTATCAATTAAATTTTGAATATTAAATAAAAATATCAAGAAACAATATTTTTAATTTTAAAATTAATTGTTTTTATCTCATTTAATTCTCCATCCTCTCTCTGTGTGAATAGATAATGTTTCTGATATACTTGACAGGTTGTAAGAAAACTAAAATTTTTAGATATCTTATTTATTATAACAATATACAGGTTGGACATATATTTTTCTCACGCATGTAACTTTTTAGTTATGCTGGCATAACTATACGAATGTCTGAAAGATTTATGGGGCTCGCTGATCCTGCCCACCCATTCATCATATGGTAAAGACCTGCCATGCAAAGTACTAATTCGCCAGATAGTAGTGAAAGTTCAACATCATGTTTTGGCCTTGTATAACTTCCTTCTACTATTCTCGTCTTCCTTTTTAGTTGATTCGATCTTTCCACTGCAAGACATATTCTGTCAACATCTATGTCTGCATTACTCACATTTTGGAGAATGAGATACCCAAGATCCTTCACAAGTTTACAACCATTTATTCCCCCTATATTTATGCATTTCTTTGTAGCTATTACTCTTCCCAATGATGGTTCGTCTCTCAGTAATTTACCGATTTTATTCAACAAGGAAATATTCTCCTTTAATTCGTTGATTTTACATTCCGCCAGTTTTTCTTTTGGTTTGTGACAAATTCTTCCCGCAGCCACAATATCACGACTCAAAAATACCATTCCTGCAGAGATGCGGCTGACTGTATGGGAATCACCAGTATATACTCTTATTTTGCTATCGCATACTGTTTGAATCTTGTCCATAACACTTAGTCATTGTAGCAAAATAACTTGTTTGTTTATAACAAATATTTTTTCTTTGTAAACTCTTCTTTTCTACTCTATTAATAATTAATTTTTGATACTATTAAGGAATGAAATATTGCCCGAATGCCTGTATTTTTCTATTTTTGTTGTTTGTTGGTTTTTAAATATTTTTTACGACCCAATATTTAAGTATATTAATTGTATATTTAATTACTTTTACATATAATTATTTAATAAATTAATAATATTTTTTACGACCCATACAAGATATAAAATGAAAATGAATTGGTATGTTAAACGCCACCACCATAATTATTACTCGCTTGTAGAGCCATACAGAGTAAATGGTAAAAATAGACATCATACGATATTTTATTTTGGCAGAATGACACAAGAAGAATTGCAGAGAATTAATAAAAAGTTAGAAATTATGAAAAGTTGCAATATGAAAAAATATAAATCCAATAAAGAAACTTTATAAATTATTATATCCGTTAATGAATGAAAAAATGCGGAGATTGTGGAGTGCTGCCGAATCAAAAGTTTTAGGCCAAGGAGGTATTAGTCAAGTAGCAAAAGCAACAGGAATATCAAAAACTACAATTTTAACAGGTCAGCGAGAACTGCAAAATCCAATGGAAATAGATTTAAGAAGAATACGAAAAAAAGGAGGTAGGAAGAAAAAAACAGTGGAAAAAATACCAAGAAATAAAAAAGANCCTTNAATGATTTGATAGAACCTGCTGTAAGAGGTGAGCCTGATTCTGTACTACAGTGGACAAGCAAGAGCCTGGGCTGTTCAATATAGAGGATATTTTAAATTATTCTTCTTTCTATTTTTTGATATGAAAAAAATTCTCTACGTCTCTTCAATAGTGTTGTTCCAATATTTTCATCTGTCCAATTTTTNATATTGCTCATACTTGTCTTTTCAAGAGCTTCTTTTATTGTCAATCTGTTGACTTTTTACACTATTAAAACATATGTGACCGTTTAATCTTCTGTTGTTGTGCTTATTTATTTTGAATATTAATTGTATATTCTCTCTTTTTCTTTTTCTCTCTTAAAATGTATTACAGCAGGGTAATAATATGACTAATGATATTAAGTGCCCACACTGTGGTGCATACCACTGCATCAAATGGGATTCTTACTCCAGAGATGTAGTACATATAAATAATGAAGAAAAGAAAATAAATGTGCAAAGATATAAGTGTAAAATTTGTGGAAGGACATTTAGCAAGTTGCCTGAGGATGTGTTTCCTAGGAAGAAATATAGTAGGTCAGCGATAATTCAAATGATCGAGTGGAAATATTTGTATGGAGGAGGATTAAGAAAAGTAGGTAAAACTTCTGATAGAAAAACCATATATCCTTCTTCAACAATATGGAAATATATTCAATGGATCGGACCAAAAAGCAAAGAAGCATTGGAAAAACTTAAAATTATATTTTCAGGTGTGATTACTGTAGACGAAATCTATTATAAATGTAATGGTGGTACAGGAGTACATATTGTAGTTTCAGCAGTATGTGAAGATAAGAATGGAAAATACACTGTAATAATTGGTAGTGAAGACTTCATGATAGAACTTTCTGAAGAATCTAGGAAAGATAAGCGAAAGATGAAAAAAGAGATTAGAGAGATGCTGTCAAAGCATATAGAAAAAGTGCTTCAGGATGTAGCGGAGCGATATGGTGTTACATGCATCAAAATAGTGTTAACAGATGACGATCCGATATATTCAACAATTGTTCCGAATATTTTTCCATTTGCAATCCATAGAATATGTTTATGGCATATACTGAAAAACTTTCTCAAAGCACTTGAAAAACTATACGGGAATTCTAAGATTTTTCAAAAAGTAATACCTACAATAAATTCTTTGTGGCATGTAAACAATCAAAAGAAAGCAATGGAAATCCTTGATAAAGTACAATCTATTCTGGGTAGCACAAATAAAAAAATCCTCAGAAGACTTGCTAAACTTAGAGAAAGAATAATTAAAAATAGGATTGGGTTGTTGGATTTCAGAACAAACAATCCTTCCGAATCGACATTTGCAAGAATTAAGCCGTTGATTAAAGTAATAAAAAGCTTTCAATCTGAGGATGGAATGAAAAATTATCTCAATAGTATGGTGATGTGGTATAATACATCTGTATTTGTTGATGGTGCACATAGAGGTAAAAGTCCAATAGAATTGGTATGCCCTGCAGGTGTGGGTGATAAAATAACTCCTTTCAGTTACATTTAGGGGTTAAATAAATCGCGGATTATTGAAAAACAAAAACAAAAAATGTCAGGTTAGCTTAGGCTTTAACAATTTTCACTAAAAAACCAATAAAAAATGATATTTTTAAGCTTTTGTCACTAATTTTTATAAAACCAAATACTCTTTTTCGGTAGAAAATCAATTTTTAGATAAAAAAATTGTGGATTTTGTAAAAAAATTGGTAAATTAGGAATAAAAACATTATTTCACCAACAGAGCTTTAAACGATCTCATAATTTACAAGAAATATAATTACCCTACTTTTATATAACCCATAACTAACTAACAACAATATGCATTACATGGAAATTTATTCCGAAGTCAAAGATACCGAGAAGGGAGATGTTTTAAGTAAGATCGTAAATTTTGATAATATCCATTCTGATCGTTTGGATATATTTACATTTTATGATGCGGATAAGTTCATGCTGATTACCAAAATAAAATGCAATAATCTGAAGACATTAAATAATACGATTCACGATTTGTTTAAAACACAAAATTTAGCTGAAAAAATTTTGGAAATTTAAATTTTGTCGGTATTTGTTAGTATTTACTTGTTAATTAAATTTTTTATCAGCTCTTTTGCAATCAATTCGCTTAAATCAATCTTACCTGCTTTATTCGGAATTGAATTTGTTGCAACGAGTTCGTCGGCAAGAATTTTCAACATTAAGAAATTTTCCGCATCACAAAACACGCCGTGAACGGATGCCAAATTTATACTTGCCGGATTTTGTTTTCTTATGATCTTCAACGCTTCAATCATAGTCCCCCCGCTTGAAATTATATCATCTGCTATTAAAACATCCTTTCCCTCAACACCTAAATTTTTATCCTCCGTCAATATTTTTCCCGTTACCATGTCTCTTATTTTGACAAGATAATCGCTCTCGCATTTTAAAATTTTTGCACATTCTTTAGCCGTATCCAATGCACCTTCATCCGGCGATATGACTTTCGGATTTTTTAAATTTTTAAAATATTTCGCGATCTCCGAAAATGCGTCAATGTTGTAAATTTCAATTCCAAGGTATTTAAATTTTTCCTTTTTCCTGAACTGTTGGTTGTGGGAATTTATAAGAAAAATTTGAGTCGCATAATTTTTCAGCTCTTTTAACACGATTTCCGCACTCAACGCTTCGCCATCCAGAAAAATTTTGTCCTGTCTCATATAAACCAAATACGGAGCAACGAGAGTTATGCTTTTCGGTTTACATTTTTTTATTGCATCTAATATTAAAATCGCCCTCACGAGCTCCTCATTATTATAAATGCTCTTAACAACAACACAATCCTCGTTTTCAATATTGCTGATTACTCTTGCATAGAACTCGCCGTCGGGAAATTCCTTCAACAAAATTTCCCCTCTTTTAACATCTAAATTTGGAGCTTTTTCCAGTAATTTTTGCCCGACATTAAATCCGAATTCAAAGACATACATTTTAAAAATTTTGAATTGGTATATGAATTGATATATTATTAATAAATTACAAATAAAAAGAACTTGTTCAATATTAAATGGTAAATCACTCATAACCGTCAAAAAATCACAAGTAACCTCCACTCTTTATTGAGCATATTCAATAAAAATTGGGTGGTGATAAAGATGTAATGATATTTTAAATATTATAGTGAATCTATCAACATTTTACACCCAATCTACGATTCATCAATCTGCTTCAATAGTGTAAAAAGTCAGCAGATTGACTATAATCTCAATTTTAATTATGATTCAACAAATTATAACTTATCATTACCTATTTAGCACTACCAAAAATTGTAAAATAAATAAAAATTGTAAATAAAAATTAATAAAACTAATAAATTATCAAATTTAAATTAAATGTTCCTCACTCATCCCCTCATAAAGCCTGACACCGTTGAACTGCGAAAGTATCAGGAAGCGATAATTGCAACATCTGCAAACAAAAATACAATTGTCGTACTTCCGACAGGACTTGGAAAAACCTTGATTGCAGTAATTGTTGCCGCACACCGTTTACATAAATTTAGCAATTCAAAGGTCCTTTTTTTAGCTCCCACCAAACCGCTTGCCGTACAGCATGCCGCTACTTTCAGGCAAATTTTAAATTTAATGACCGATGAAATTTCAATATTCACATCGGCAACACCGACAAATAAGCGTGAGGAATTATGGAAAAATTCAAAGGTTATTCTTGCAACACCACAGACAATAGACAATGAAATAATGAAAAAGTTAAATTTAGAGGATGTTTCCTTTATTGTTTTTGATGAAGCGCATAAAGCAGTAGGAAATTATGCTTATGGTTTCATTGCAGGTGAATATATGAAAAAAGCGAAAGAGCCGTTAATTATGGGATTAAGTGCTTCTCCTTCGTCGGATATTGAAAAAATTTCGGAAATTTCAAAAAATTTATTCATAGATGCGGTTGAGATACGAACTGAAAATGATACTGATGTTAAGCCATACATAATGAAGGTAGAGGAAGAATGGGTAAAGGTTGAACTGCCGGAAAAATTTAAAGGAATAAGGGATAACATTGCGTATTTGCTTAAATTTTACCTGAAACAGTTAAAGGATATGAATTATATAGATACTATTAACCTGACAAATATTGGCAAAAAGGACTTGTTGGGCATCCAGGAAAGAATAAGGAATGATATATTAAGCGGGAACGGAAATTTTGATGCTGCATCACTGGTTGCAAAAATTATAAAACTTCATTATGGCCTTGAACTTATAGAGACGCAGGGAATCTGGACATTATACAAGTATCTTGAACGGATGAATCTGCAAAAAGGCAAAGGTGTGAAAGAATTATTTTCGGATGAAAGTATGAAGAAAATTTGTGAAAATATTAAAATTTTGTATGATGCGAAAACAG
>CCXY01000042.1_pt1 | contig 30067 bp, 26 predicted proteins | sample 244351 | NCBI WGS metagenome assembly CCXY01 (sample SAMEA2779768, study PRJEB6121) | groundwater metagenome | isolation source: sulfidic groundwater | reverse complement strand
AAAATGACAAAGATAAAGATGACTTAACATGCATAGCAAAACAACTACGGACAAACAAATTAGCAAAAAATAGACACTGTTTAAATATAAATCCACAACGATTTAACAAACTCAAATATAATCATAAGGAATATAATAATAAGTAATATAATAATAAGTAATGACGAAGAAAACAAAGAAAACAAAGAAAAAAAGGTTTATATTATTGATTTCGGACTATCTTTTACTTCACAAAGAAATGAAGATAAGGCAACGGATCTTGTTGTATTGGAACATTCCCTGAATGCCACAGGTTTTGGATTTTTGTTTGAGAATGTTATTAATGGCTATAAAGAAGCATACGAAAAATCCGAATTATCTCAAAAAGCAGATCAAATTTTTAAACGGTTTGAAGCGGTTAAAAAAAGAGTAAGGTATTTTGAAGAAGAAACAGAAAAAAGATAGTAAAATGTTTGAGGACATAAATAAATTTCGATGAAATACAAGCAGGATGTTATTGAAAAAGTCGCAGAGAACATTGCCTACCACAATAACAATGATAAAATTTTACGCACAATTGAGTCAAAAATTTTATGGGATGCGGATAAATTAGTCTTTGTGAAAAAATAAGTTGAACATCTTTATTTATTTTTTCTTTTTGATTGATTTATTGTGTAATTCTATTTTGGATTATATTTCAAAAAAAATTGAAATGACAGCGAAAAATTTTTGAATTTTATGACAACCTCGCGACCTTAAAAATATGAGTCAACAGGCTGTAAGGGAATGTAAAAGTTGAAGGTGAAAAAACACAAATTTTTCAAAAATTGAAGGTGAATTTTTTAGTTTCCTTACAACCTGTCAAATTAATTTGCAACATGTCTAATAATTATTTTTGTTTTGCAAAGATAATTATTTTTATAACTTGTTCAATTTATTTTTTCACAACCCCTTAGATAAAGTAGGTGCAACGGCATTTTTGAGAAGAATGAGTGAAAGAAATTTAAAAAGCAGCCTTGAAAAGGATAAGAATGTATTTCTTTATCTGGATTTTTCAAAGGAAATTTATCGGAAAAGGATTGAACATACGAATGAATATTTAAATGGAAAAAAAATACTGATAAAAAAGAATAAAATTTTAAAATTTTTTCTCTTTATTTGCCCTTTTTTCTCTTTCGTAATTTATCTGCAACCTCAATGCATTAATATCTATAAATCCCCTTGCTTTTTCCGGCTCGTATTTGCCTCTTTCGTGCATGCTGACCAATTCTTCATTATATAGTGAAAATTCCGAGTTTCTTCCGATTACATTTGTATTACCTTTATAAAGTGAAATTCGGACAACCCCGCTTACATACTCCTGTGTTGATGCAAAAAATTTCCTTAAAATTTCCATTTCCGGCGAGAACCAGTATCCGCAATAAATTTTTTCAGCAAACAATGGAATAAGCATATCTCTGATTTTCATAACTTCTCTGTCCATTGTCATTCCTTCAAGGTCAATATGAGCAATATGAAGTATTGTTGCCGCAGGACTTTCATAAACACCCCTTGACTTCATTCCTACATATCTGCTTTCAACCATATCTAATCGTCCTATTCCGTTTTTTCCTCCAATCTCATTTAAGTAAGAAAATAAATTTAATGCATCTCTTTTTGTTGTTCCGTCGCTTAAATTTCTAACCTCAACAGGAATTCCTTTTTCAAAAACGACTTCGATTATTGTCTCTTTGTCAGGAGCATTTTTCGGCGAAACAGTCATCTGAAACATTCTTTCCAATGGCTCCCGCATCGGATTTTCAAGAATTCCTGCTTCATAACTTATATGCATTAAATTTTCATCTGTGCTCCAGGGATCGCTTTTTGTTGATTTTACAAGTATATTGTTTTGCCTTGCGTATTCAATTAAGTCATCTCTTCCTTTAAATTTATCCGAAAATTTTTTATCTTTCCATGGTGCATAAACACTCATTTCAGGAGCAAGTGTTAAATATGCCATTTCAAATCTTACCTGATCGTTACCTTTTCCAGTTGCTCCGTGCGATAAAATTTGCGCATTTTCTTTTCTTGCAATTTCAACCTGCGTTTTTGCAATTAAAGGTCTTGCAAGTGCAGTTCCAAGCAAATACCTCCCTTCGTATTTTGCATTTGCCATTATAGCAGGAAATACATAAGCATTCAAAAATTCTTCCCTGACATCGACTGAGTAAAATTTATCGGCTCCGACATTCAATGCCTTCTCTTTAATTTTATTTTCATCAAAGTCATTCTGTCCGACATTGCAGGTATAGGCAATAACTTCATAGTTCTTTTCAACTAACCATTTTAATATTACGGAAGTATCAAGCCCGCCGCTGTATGCCAATACGACCTTTTCTTTAGTCATTTTATTTTTATTGTTCTAAAATTTAAATTTAGTTAAATTTATGGGTTTAAATTTACGATTTGTTAAAAATTTAATTTAATCCCGTTAAATTTAATCCAGTTAAAATTTACTATTGATAATTAGTTGTGCTAAACAAAATGTCATCTTAAAATGACTCCTGATGCAAAGAGAAATTAAAACTCTTTCGCAAATCGAATAGTATCCTTATCATATTACTCTAAGAGTGCATTGGTGTATTATAGTAACGGACACAAATAATTGGATAAATAGAAGTGCTTTTTTAGTGTTTTATTGAAGCAATGTATCTTATTTATTGAGACCTATACTATAATCATTTCCATCGCTGTAAAATGTTGCCTTCTTCTCTTTTGTCTGGGGCATACATCATTTTTTTGTTTTTGCCATCAATTCATCAACAATCTCCTGCTGTCTCTTGCCTGTGGCATGTGCAAGTTCCAGTTTGTGCCTCTTGTTTCACTTATGTATACTGCTCAACGGCAGAAATTGCGCTTTTTATTGAATGGCATATTGTATATTGCTTACGAACAAGAGATTTACTCTTTGCTTACATTACGATTTCATAAATTTGAAAAAACGCAATCTGTGAAGTTGACAGGTTGTAAGAAAACTAAAATTTTTAGACCTCTTATCTATTATAACAATATATACGCATAAATTCCACCTTTAAAAATTGTCCAAATTTTGCCTTTTTATATATTGTCACAATAGCAAGGGTTCATTTTTGGTAATTCCCTTACATCTTGTTGAGAAGTATAATATGTTCACTATAATTGAACCTACAAATTTAAAAAAGCCATTTATCTTGGGACACTACCAAAATTTTATAAATTTTCCCGCATCGAGCCACCCTTCCGCATATTCGAGTGCTATAATTGCTTCGATAAAATTTCCTTTGCCGTAAAAATATAACGCATCGTTGTAATAATTTATTGCCATTTCATAAAATTTCCTGCTTTCCTCTGTATTTACCGTCAAGGTTAAATTTTCAAACAGGACTTTTGCGTTATTCAAATACTTTTCCGCCCTTTCTTTTATTTCATCATTACACATTTTTAAAAAATTTACTCAAAATTTAAATTCTTATACAATATATACGATATTCTTAATTTTAGTAATCTGAAAATTTTAAAGATTTAAAATGCATCCGAAAACAATATCCGAAAAAATTTTACAAGCACATCTTATTGATGGAAAATTAGAAAAAGGAAGCGAAATCGGAATAAAAATTGACGACACATTAACACAGGACGCAACAGGAACAATTGCGTATCTGCAATTTGAATCAATCGGAATTGACAGAGTAAGGAACGAATTAGCAGTAAGTTATGTTGACCACAACACATTGCAGGATGACTTCAAAAATCCCGATGACCACAGATTTTTAAGAAGCATAGCGGAAAGATACGGTATTTACTTTTCTCCTCCCGGAAACGGAATTTGCCATCAGTTGCATCTGGAAAGGTTTGCTATTCCCGGAAAAACATTACTGGGAAGTGATAGTCATACTCCGACAGGAGGAGGAATCGGAATGCTCGCAATCGGTGCGGGCGGTTTGGATGTTGCCTGTGCAATGGCAGGCGAACCGTTTTATCTGAAAATGCCTGAAATTAGAAAAGTAAATTTAAGCAAAAATTTAATGCATTTTGTATCTGCAAAAGATGTCATTCTTGAAATTTTAAGAATAATGACAGTTAGCGGCGGTTTCGGAAAAATTTTAGAGTATAGCGGAGACGGAATAAAAAATTTAGATGTCCCTGGCAGAGCGACAATAACAAATATGGGAACGGAAACAGGGGCAACAACTTCAATCTTTCCGAGTGATGAAATAACAAAAAATTTTATGACTATGCAAAATCGTCTTGCGGACTGGAAAAATTTAAATGCCGATGATGGTGCTGTTTATGATGAAAGAATTGATATAAATTTATCGGAAATTGAGCCGATGCTCGCCTTGCCTCACAGTCCGGATAATGTCAAAAAAGTCAAGGATGTTCAGGGAATTAATGTTGAGCAGGTTGTTATCGGAAGTTGCACAAATTCATCGCTTCGCGATTTAAAAACTGTTGCACAACTGCTGAAAGACAGGAAGGTAAGCAAGAATGTTGATTTAATTATTGCACCAGGTTCCGGAAATGTTGTTGAGGCATTAATAGAAAGTAAAGAGTATAGTTATTTTATCAAGGCAGGAGCAAGAGTTATTGAAAATGTATGCGGTCCGTGTATCGGGATGGGATATGCACCGCCAAGCGAAGGAGTATCAGTCAGAACAATAAACAGAAATTTTTTAGGAAGAAGCGGAACAAAGGATGCAAAGGTTTATATTTCATCTCCTGAAACAGCAGTCGCCTGTGCTATTACGGGAAAAATTTCCGACCCGAGGGATGTGTTCGAACAAAAAATTTTAAAAAGAATAAAAACGGATGAAAATTTTCCGATAGTTACTAACTTTATTGCGCCTCTTCCGATTGATGTCGCAAGAAATGTGCAAATAATAAGAGGTCCTAATATAAAGCCGCTTCCGAAATTTGAACCCCAAACCGGAAGGATGAAGGGAGAAATTTTAATTAAGCTTATCGACAATATTTCAACGGACCACATTATGCCCGCGGGTGCAAAAATTTTACCTTTGAGGAGCAACATTCCTGAAATTTCAAAGTATGTATTCAATGTCGTTGATGATAAATTTTATCAGCGGGCAATAGAGCAAAAAGGCGGATTTATTGTTGCCGGTGAAAATTACGGACAGGGTTCAAGCAGAGAACACGCTGCAATCGCTCCCCGTTATTTAGGAATTAAAGCAGTAATTGCGAAGTCGTTTGCAAGAATACATACTGCAAATTTAATAAATTTCGGAATACTGCCTTTGATGTTTGAGAATAAGAATGATTACGACAGAATTGAGCAGGGAGATATCATTGAAATTTCTGCGGGAATTGATGAATTAAGAAACAATAAGGTCATAATGGGAAATTCAAGTAAAAATTTTGAAATCGGTTTAATGCACGATTTAAGCAGGAAAGATATTGAAATTATATCGAGCGGAGGAAAATTAAATTTTATTGCGAAAAAACTAAACGGGTGAAATTTTTAAATGTCAATTATTCCGATTCCGATCATTGTTTTGTTCGCGGTATTTATCCTCGTTTCAATAAGGCAGATAGGAAATTTAAGATTACAGATATGGCAGATCATGCTGTTCGGAGCGCTTGTTGTGTTGATTACCGGACAAATTTCACCGAATGATGCGCTTACTTCAATAAATTTTGATGTTATATTGTTTCTGTTCGGCGTTTTTGTTATCGGCAAGGCACTTGAAGAAAGCGGAATTTTAGATTATTTTTCATCTGAAATTTTTCACAAAGCAAAATCAACGGACATGCTAATATTATTAATCCTCTTTGTTGCAGGCGGAACATCTGCACTGCTGATGAATGATACACTGGCAATAATAGGAACTCCGATAATGCTGATGCTGGCTTCGCAGTATAAAATTTCTCCGAAATTATTATTACTTGCTCTGGCATTTGCGATAACAATCGGAAGTGTTGCAAGTCCGATAGGTAATCCGCAGAATTTGCTCATTACTTTGAATATGCATGAACCGTTTATTCCGTTCGTTAAATTTCTCATCATTCCGACAATAATAAATTTGTTTGTTGCATACCTGTTATTAAAAATTTTTTACAAAAATGAGTTTAGGAAATTAAGCAGGAATCAGCATGAAAATTTTGAAAGCAAAACAAAGCCCGACAACAAACTTTCGCTTGTAACAAAAATTTCGTTTGTTTTATTTGTTTCTCTGCTCTTTCTAAAAATTTTACTTACTGTTTTGAATATAAATATTTTAAATTTTGATTTGCGGCTGAGTTATATTGCACTGATTTCTGCAATTCCGCTCGTTTTGTTCTGCAGGAAAAGGTATGAAATTGTCCGGAATATTGACTGGCACACCCTGCTCTTTTTTGCAGCAATGTTTGTGTTGATGCAGTCCGTTTGGGATACAAATTTCTTCCAAAATTTAATCAAAGAAGGAAATTTAGACATATCTTCAATTCCCGTAATTTTTGCAATGAGTGTTATTTTAAGTCAGTTTATTTCAAATGTTCCTCTTGTTGCTTTATATATTCCACTTTTAGGCAGTGGAACAGATGCACAAATGGCAGCATTAGCGGCAGGAAGCACAATTGCCGGAAATTTATCAATTTTGGGGGCGGCAAGCAATGTCATTATACTCCAGAATGCAGAAAAAAGAAATAAAAACATCACATTGACATTTTTTGAGTTTGTGAAGATTGGAATTCCGCTAACGATAGTTAATGTTCTTGTTTATTATTTGTTTTTTGTGATTATCTGTTAAACAGTTGAAATCGGATTTTCAAAAAGGTCCGCGACCGAGATTTGAACCCGGGTCACAGGATCCACAGTCCCGTAGACTTGACCAAACTATCCTATCGCGGACATAAAATTCAATTTATAAATTTTATATTTTATAAATTATGTTTTCCTTTCAAAATATTTATATAGGTGTTTGTTTCTTATTTTTTATCCTGCACATTATTTTATCTTTATCTTTAAAAATTTCAGCGACATTTAAAAATTTAACCTTACTTAACTCTTTACTCAAAATTTCCCCGTCTTTAAAACATGCAATATGTAATTTTGCAATATTTAAATTTGTTGTTTTGCTTAATGCGATTGCAGATGTTGTAATTCGCGGATTAATTTCAATCAGATAAATTTTTTCGTTTTTAGTATCAATTACAAAATCTATTCCTATATAACCCTTCAGGTCTAAATGCATGCATGCAAGCTTTGAATACTCAAAAATTTTTGACTTGATATTTGACTTGATATTTGACTTGATATATTCATTTGCCTGAAATGGAACAACACCACCATCATAAGATACCTTTACTTTATCAAAATTTATGTATTGCCCGTTTAAAGAAACAGGATAAACCTCTTTGCCTGCAAATAAACAAACAGATGTATGAATTCCGTCAATAAATTCCTGAACGATAAAATTTTCGTTAAATTTTTGTTTTCCTGATTTGACAAATCTTTCATAGCACTCATTATCTTTAAAGGCATATATGCTTTCGCATCCTGTCCCGTATATCGGTTTTATTATTACAGGAAAATCAGTAAGATTTGGAAATTTAGTAGTTTTTGGCATTGAAATCATTCCTTTTAATTCCTTATACAGAGAAAATTTATTCAGTGTTTTGTTAAGTGAATCTATTGGCGAAATGAGAACTTTGTTAAAAATGTCGTGACGATTTAAAAAATTTGAAATTTTCAGTAATTCATAATTCGGGGCCATTAAAATTGTATTGTCAGAATTATAAACATTTTTCAAAATTTTTTCATACAAGTTATGGCTATTATTATTTATTGTGGAGGTATTAATTCCTTCTTTTTTTAAGCCATAAATCATTAAATTTCGCATTGCTCTTCCTTCTATGATGAAATTTTTATCATTTACAGCGGTTGCATATTCAAATACGAAGATTTTCATTTAATTTTAAAATAACTGACAATTAAAATATACTTCCCAACTTCACAGACTGCGTTTTTTAAAATTTATGAAACCGTAATGTAAGCAAAGAGTAAATCTCTTGTTCGTAAGCAACATACAATATGCCATTCAATAAAAAGCGCAATTTCTGCCGTTGAGCAGTATAAGTTTTTGGGTAGTGATAAACATGTAAGGCTCTGATAGTGCTAAAGAGATATGGAAAAAAATACCTCAAAGATATCAGGAAAATTCAGGTTTTTTACACGGATGACTGGGATGCATACAAAGGTGTTATTCCAGAAAAGAATATGCTCAACAAGATGTAAGGGAATTACCTAAAATGAACCCTTGCTATTGTGACAATATATAAAAAGGCAAAATTTGGACAATTTTTAAAGTGGTAATTTATGCGTATATATTGTTATAATATATAAGAGGTCTAAAAATTTTAGTTTTCTTACAACCTGTCAATAAAGAGAGGAGATTACTTGTGATTTTTTAACTGTTATAAGTGATTTACCCTTTAATATTGAGCAAGTTCCAGAAAAACAGTATATAGTGGCAGATAAAAAGTCTGGCAAGACAAACATTAGAGTTGTTGCAAATTAAAAATTTTAAATGTGAAAATTAATAAAATTCAAAGGAATTCAAAGGTTGAAAAGTTATTTTGCAACATGTCTATTATTGAAAGGTTCAATTGTACAATGCGTCAACGAATGTCAAGATTAGTACGCTTTACATTGTCATTTTCAAAGAAAATTGAAAATCACATTGGTGCGATTAAGTAATTTATCTACCATTATAATTTAGCCTTACATGTTTAGCACTACCTTTAATTTTAGTTTTTTTTGTTCGCATAATTTTTTTATTACTTCTAAAAACTTATGTTTGTGTTCCTTACCTCTAATTTTAAAAGAAGGCACATCAAAATCCCAAAATAGCATTTGAATATTTGGGTTTTCAATTTTATCCCATATATCAATAACTTCAAATTCAAGAGCTCCAAGAGGAGTATCTCCATCAGGTTCGTTATAAATTCCAATTTTTCTAAAATGTTGTTCCATTTCTAAAATTTTCCCTTCATAGAAAATCCATTTCTTTATATTCTCTTTTGGAAATTTTCCTATAACTATATCATACGCAATTTCTTTTTCATCTTCATTCCATTGACGCATTTTTAATTTTGTTCTTTTTATATCCTTTGTTCCAATAAACTCTAACATTTTTATTAGATCTAAATCTTCATTAGGATAATCCTCTGTTACATAAGTCGAAATTATAACTTCAGGCGGAAATATCAGATCTATAATATTCCAATACATTTCAAACCAATCTTTTTCGGAAAGTGATTGCCTAAATCCGTCTGATGTATCTTCACCAGGAATAAGACCTCCTGGAAATTCTCCATTTCCTAATACTATAACATTTCCTATCTCTTTATATTCAAGTGTAACAACATCAGATTCAGGCTTAAATTTATCCGACGTATTTATATTTCCTTTCATTTTGATAAATCTTTTTTGATATTTTTATTGTTATTCTTTTTATTTCTTTATCCTTTTTAAAGTATCTTATTACGCATCTATTCACGTTCAAATTATCCTCTCTTGCAATTTTTATTATTTCCTTTACGAACATACTGTTTATATGGTTTGGTAATACATGACTATCGGCGATTATAAAAAAATGACCGAATTAAATGATACCATTTTAGCTATAGCGTCAAGAATCCGTTAGCTTTTTCCATGATTTTTTACTACTTGTAAAATTATTAGTTAGGATCTTATAATTTCCATCATCTGTTTTTATCAAAAACGCTAAATTATTTCGTAACGAGTAAACTTAAATATCATTTAATCATATTTACTCCTAATGAAATAATATGAAGACAATAAAATTTATCCCACAAGAAGTTGTGGACAGAATTAAAGCTGCATATAAACAGATTAAATATTTCATCTCATGGAAAAAATGTTGGCTCATATTTTTAATGGAGTGGTATGCTTAAAATTATGCGAAAAGTTTCAAAAATTTCTGATTTTTTAGGCATTGTAAAAAGTACAAAAAATTAATGATTGCATTGATAGCTTGAGATACTATTTCAACAGGATTATGGGATTGTAATCTTTTATTGAAAAAGAATTGAAAGAGGTTTGCGTAAGATTGTAAATTGTACTTTGATACTCCTCGCTTGATTACGAGAAAAGGTCTAAGCAGAGAATGTCGATTTTCGCAATTATTTATGTGAATATTTCCATTTGCATATTCAAAAGAATGATTTACTACTTTGTGTTGGTACCCCGCACTTTCTAATTTTGAATACATTTTATATTCATCCGTATAGGTAGTAATTTTACTTCCTTTATCTGTGTGTCTACCCATCTTATCTATTACATAGTCTCCAGAAAGATGTTCCGGAACAAAAAACATAGTTTCCTTTGTGTTTCTATCAACAAATGTAACAATTGCTGGTTTATCCTTTTCAAAAGTTCCTCTACCACGATTTGCTCTTAATCCTCTTTTCCTAGGCGGCCTATCTAAATTCTTTTCACCCTTTTGACCTGATGAAATGTACATTTCATCAATCTCTAATTCTATATCTCCATGAAGAATTCTTTTTCCTTCTTCTACTGAAATAACTGAACGAATCTTTTTTGCCATTCTATATGCATTAGAATAAGCAATGTTTAAGAATTCTGATAAAAACAGTATTGAATTTGTGCCTAAAAGGGAAATCATCGTGAACCACTTTTGTAAAGGGATTTTTGAATTTTCAAATATTGTCTTTGTTTTAACATTGAAGGTCTTTTCACAATGTTTACACATATATTTTTGCACTTTTACGCCGTCAGAATCATCCCATCCATTTTTCACGACTTCTTGTGATTTACAATACGGACAAAAAATACTGTCTTTCCATCGTGCTTTTTCTATCATTTCAAGGCAATCCTTTTCACCAAGAGTTATAATGCTTTTTTTCGTTTTCATTTCAAATATAATTTATAATAAATATAATTATAATTAATAACAAATGTAATTAATAACAAATATAATTAATCACTCCTTAAGAAATATGAGCCAAGAAAAATTTAAAAAACAGGACTTACGCAAACCAAAAGTAAACTATTGAATTACTGGAGCCTTTTTACGAGGCAAATACGGTATCCTCTCAAAATTTTAGAGTAAAATGTAAAAATTTAGTATTTTACACCCGTAAAGTAGAGATATACAATTTAATTTACCATGTTTTATTGAGAGGATACCAAATACGTAAGTCCTAAAAAAAGGAATATGCTCAATAAAGAGTGGAGGTTACTTGTGATTTTTTGACGGTTATGAGTGATTTACCTTTTAATATTGAGCAAGTTCAAAAAAAGAAAAATTTAAAAATTTAGTTCCAAAAATACAATCCTTAAATTTGATTTGTACCTATTTTGTCAATCAGAGTAAGTAAATCAAACAGGTCAATTTCAGACTGGTTTCTTGCTGTGCATCCTTCATTGGAAATACTTTTTCCTTCGCTTAAATGTTCAAGTCCGGCGACAACATCAAAAATATCCTTAACATTATTACTATCAAGGTCAAAAGATACGCAGTTTATACATGCATGATTGGATGCTGTTTGATTAGGTAAACAGTTTAAATTTTGACATTGTCCTGGTGATGATGATGAGTTGCAAAATGCATTATCATTGCAGTTTGTGTTATCTGCGCATGTACTTGCACCTACAGCATGACTATCGGCTATCAACCGAATTAGATATTACCATTTAAATACTTGTATTTCTAATTTATATATATGGCTGAGTATATAAATATTAATGATCGGGTAAAACAAATACTTGATGTAATAAACGATGTAAAAAAATCTGGCTTGTCAGTAAGAAAATATTTTTCTACTAACAATACGCCATTTAGTCGTAACCAATATTATCTATACCTAAAAGTACATAATGCCAGAGGATTGCAGGGTTTATACGATCACAGGAAAGAGGGCAATGCAAAGAAAATCACACCAGAGATAGAACATTACCTTCTCGGATTGCTTGAAAACAATCGAGAGTTAACAGTATCAAATATTATGTCCCAGCTTCAAAGACAGTTTAACATAGATATAAAACGCACTGCAATTAACGATTTTAGAAAAAAGCACGGTCTTGAGCGAATTGACAAACCAGTTCAAGAATCTCCTTTTGCTGGATTTGAAATCCTTTCTGCACTCTCTTATCACATAGGAATATTTGATGTTTGGTCACGTACAATCGAGAAACACATAGAAAATGCTAAAGAGAGCGACATATTTAAAGAAAATCGTATCCTCTCAAAATTTTAGGGTAAAACAAAAATTTAGTATTTTTCACTGAAAAGTAAGCAATATAATTAATTTACTTTGTAACTATTCAGCCACCCAAAAAATTAAATGTAAATTTTTTGACTTTTTTTAAATTTTTTGAAATTTTCACAGGTAAATTTTTGTACCCTCTGAATAGTTACTTTACTTTTTTAATCAAAAAGGTTTGTGGTGCTAAATTCTATCATAAAATCGTTAGAATTCAATCTGAATTTTTTCTTGAGTTGTTTGATTGCTTTTTATACTTCAAATTCTAATAGTTAATATACTTTAATTAATTGTAGAAAAATGGAAAATAAAACTGGCAAAATAATCTGCTATAACATAAAAGCAAGCAACATATCAAGGAGTGATACTGATCGGTTTCTCCGAGAACTTGCTGGACATAATGATAAATCCAACTATGGAAAATACACTTACCGTAAACGAGGGATACTGGATGAGATGCCTCACATAAAACTGGTTCGGTCGGTGATTGTGGTTTCCAGTAATAAAAGCACACCAATTATAAATCTCATTAAAAAATACGGAATAAACGCTTACATTCGTGATATCCTCTTGACTGAGGATGATATTAATAAACTAAAAAATGAGTGATAGTAGTCATAAAAATATGCTGGAAAAACTGAATATCAATCTTGATGATATTGTAGATGAGAAAATAAAAGAAAATATATTATCTCTTTTCAACATAATCGAGGATCAAACAGCAGCAATTTGTAAATACCAACAAGAGATTCAGCGGTTGCGAGATGAGCTTAATATGTTAAAAGGTGAACAGGGGAAACCAGACATAAAATCAAATAAAAAGAGACCCCCCGATGATTTCTCATCTGAAAAAGAACGCAAAAAGGCAGACGATTCACCAAAACAAAGCAGAGGCACAAAAAACGATAAGATTAAAATAGACCGAGAAGAAAAATGCATGATAAATAGAAGTATACTGCCCCCCGATGCTGAATTTAAAGGGTATGCAACGATTATCGTTCAAGATTTAAAAATAGAAACAGATAATGTTAAGTTTCAAAAAGAGGTGTTCTATTCACCATCGCAAAAAAAGACCTACATGGCAGATCTTCCTCCAAATTATGAAAAAGAATATGGTCCGACAGTCAAATCAATATCACTTATTATGAAAAATGTCTGTAATATGTCCGAACCAAAGATTTTAGAGTTTCTTCATAAGGTTAAAATTCATATGTCTGCTGGAACTTTATCCAATATCTTAATCAAAGATAAAGAACAATTTCATCAGGAGAAAGATGACTTGTTCAGAGCCGGTTTAGAATCCACTCATTATCAACAAATAGATGATACCCATGCCAGAGTAAATGGCGAAAATTATAATACTCACGTCATAAGCAATCCATCTTATACTGCATACTTCACCACCGAAAAGAAGAACAGATTAACAATACTTGAAATCCTGCTTGGCGATAAAGAACTGAAATATCGCATCAACAATGAGACCTTTACGCTTTTAGAACAGTTAAGGGTACCCAGAAAATACACCCAAGAATTGAAAAAATTAAAATCAGATAACGAATTTGAGAAACATGAGTTTGAAGCGTTATTGTCAAAACATTTACAGGGATTAAAAAAACGATCTAAAGACAGACTATTGGAAGCCGCAGCTATTTCTTACTATCACAGTATCGTAGGATATCCTGTTGTAAAAGTTTTTATGTGTGATGGTGCACCTCAATTTAAATTATTGACTAAGGAATTGGCATTATGCTGGGTACATGATGGACGAAATTATAAAAAGTTGCAGCCAGTCGTACCTTATTATGCTAAAATACTGGAAGAATTTCGTACTAGGTTTTGGGATTACTACTCCAAGTTATTAAAGTATAGATTAGACCCCACAGAAGAAAAAGATAAATTACTATCGGATGAGTTTGACATATTATTTTCAACCAAAACAGGATACAAACAGTTGAATGACAGGATATCTAAAACAAATGCCAAAAAGGAGTATATGCTTTTGGTTTTAAAGTACCCCGAACTTCCATTGCACAATAACGATGCAGAATTAGGGGCAAGAGCAGCAGTGCGAAAAAGAGATGTAAGCTTGCATACCTTAACTGAAGACGGCACAAAAGCAAACGATACTTTTTTAACAATTGCTCAAACATGCAAAAAATTAGGAGTTAACACTTATGATTATATTTTTGATAGGATAAGTAAAGAATACAAACTTCCATCGCTTGCACAAATAATTAAAACAAAAGGGATGGAGAAAGGTGCGATAAAATCCAAGTGTCCCCCACAAATAAACTGATGAATAGGGGATATTATGAAGCGTTTAATAACTGTTAATCTCAATACTTAAAAATACAAATTTTACACATCACTCTCTGATATTTTAGGACGATAACAATTTACCTTGTTTTATTGAGGGGATACCATTTTACCCTAAAATTTTGACATATTTAAAGAAAATCAAAAAATTGGTGCAGATCATCCATTTGAACGAAATAAAGGAAAGTTCACGTCAGACTATGACCGACTTGAAGATGTTCGGAAGACAAAGTTCGATTCGATATCAGATAAAGTTTGCCATAAAGATCTGTCGCGTTTGCAAGTATTGAGTACTGAAACAAAAACGATTTCAAGAAAAAATCTTGCAGTTCTGTCATTGCCTCTTGTCACTTTGAATGGGGGTATGCGAGATATAAATAAGGTTACTGGTAATGCTCTTAAACATGTATGTGGGTTCAATTATAAACATGCTACGATTGATAAATATTTGAGAGAGCTTAAATATCTTCAGATTTCATCGGACTTTATAAAGGCGACATCAGAGTTCTGGATCAATTTTTGGAAAGAGTTTAATGATGAGTCACCAATCCTTGTGTGTTACTATATTGACGGGAACACAAAACCGTTGTGGTCAAGCAAGAGATGTAAAAAGGGCAAAGTTACTATGCTTGGGAAGGTGATGAACTGCTTAGAGCAGGTATTTATTCATGACTCTTTTGGTCGTCCGGTATATTTTCAAACATTTTCAGGCAATGCGAACGTTGGGAATAAAGTGCTGTCATTGATGGGAGACATAGAGGAATATTTGAAATCAATTTCTTCTGATGGGAAAGTAAATTCTGCGATTGTGATAGATTCCGCTGGAAATGGAGTATCTACATTGAGAAGTATTGTGGAATCAGGCAGATATTTTATCACAATATTGGATGAAAACCAGATTAAAGATGTGAGAAAATTCAAAAATAATGGAAACCCTGAAGAATATAAGTATGGAGAAGCTAAACTAACGGAATGTATGATTGAGATGAAAGATTCAAAAGAAAAGGATTATATTTTTGAATGTAGAGGAGTAATTATTGATTGGAAAAAAAGAAACAGAACCGTCGCAATAACAACCATACCAAAAGAAATAATAAACGAATCATTGGTTGTTAAATCCTATTTTGATAGATGGCCATGCCAGGAATTACAATTCAAATCAATGAAATCCGGTGCATCAATTCATAGAATAGTAGGTTATGGCAAAAAAGAAATTGTTGATGAGAAGATGCAGGACAATCGAAAGAAATTAGAAAAAAATATGGAGACAATACGGTTTGAACTGAAAGAAGTGATTGACGACATTGAAAAATGTAAACTTAAACGCGATCAATTGTGCGACAACGAAAGAAGACTCAAAGAGCAGACAACCATAAAAGAAGGTAAAAGGAAAGGGGACGCCAATATTTTGTCAGCATTAGAAGAATGCGGCAGAAAAATAAAATCCATTGACAGAGAAATAAACAACATCAAGAAGCCGCATAAAGAAGAATTTAAGAAACTGCAAAAATGGGAAAAAGAATCAAACAGAATACAAGGAAAGGAACATGTTTATGTGGCAGATGTTGAACTTGACCAGTTAATGACATGCTTCCGGATGAGCTTTGCAAATCTATGCATCTTCTTTTTGTCTCAGTGCCTAAATAACGAGAAAATGGAACTTCAGACACTTATCCAGTCCTTTTTTATGTTAAGTGGAACAATAACAGAAACAGAGAACGAAAGAACCATTAAGTTAACGAGAAATGAAAAAGAACCAGAAATGATGGAAAAATTGGCATTAGGACTGAATGCTTTAAATAGTTTCAATATTAATAATATTAACGGGAAAAAATATTTGTTTCAATTAAGTGGTAATAATTAATTCGGTTAATTTTTTAATTTAGCCGATAGTCATGTACTATCAACTTATCATGGTAGATATCATATAATTGGTTTCTCAGATATGAGATCAGTAACACCAAGCATGAGCCCAATAAATTCATTTAGATGTCGCTCTACAGATTCAGAAGCGATGAATATATTAAGTGTTATGGACAAGATTCAAACAGTATGCGATAGCAAAATAAGAGTATATACTGGTGATTCCCATACAGTCAGCCGCATCTCTGCAGGAATGGTATTTTTGAGTCGTGATATTGTGGCTGCGGGAAGAATTTGTCACAAACCAAAAGAAAAACTGGCGGAATGTAAAATCAACGAATTAAAGGAGAATATTTCCTTGTTGAATAAAATCGGTAAATTACTGAGAGACGAACCATCATTGGGAAGAGTAATAGCTACAAAGAAATGCATAAATATAGGGGGAATAAATGGTTGTAAACTTGTGAAGGATCTTGGGTATCTCATTCTCCAAAATGTGAGTAATGCAGACATAGATGTTGACAGAATATGTCTTGCAGTGGAAAGATCGAATCAACTAAAAAGGAAGACGAGAATAGTAGAAGGAAGTTATACAAGGCCAAAACATGATGTTGAACTTTCACTACTATCTGGCGAATTAGTACTTTGCATGGCAGGTCTTTACCATATGATGAATGGGTGGGCAGGATCAGCGAGCCCCATAAATCTTTCAGACATTCGTATAGTTATGCCAGCATAACTAAAAAGTTACATGCGTGAGAAAAATATATGTCCAACCTGTATCAAGGTCAAAAGATACGCAGTTTATACATGTATGATTGGATGCTGTTTGATTTGGTAAACAGTTTAAATTTTGACATATTGTATTATTACAGAATTGCTCGCTACGACAGGTATTGTTGTTTGAGCAGGATATTGGCTGACAGGCATGACTTAAATTACAAAATCCGACTCCGCATGTTGAATTATCAGTACAGTTCACACAAGTATGGTTAAATACATAAGGGGTAGTTCCACTGCAATTTAAATTTTGGCATTGTTGGCTTGAATTACAGAATTGATTACCTAAGCAATTAACATTATTACTGCATAATAGTTGACCAACATTAATTGTTTTAGTAAAGACATCTTGCTGCTCATTATCTTTTTTAACAACAAATTTTATAGTGTGATTTCCTTGTGATAGAGGAGCAGTATTCAAATTAAATTGTATTGTATTTATTCCGGATATTCCCGGAACATTTAAATTATTGTTGGTTGTGTTTAAATTGTCATCTACATAAAATTCAACATTAGCAGTTCCGCTGTTTGCTCCGATATTTCTAATAGTTACATTTAATGTTGCGGTTGTTCCCGATTGAATTGTTGTTGGAACCTGTGCATTGTAAATTTCATAAGTTGCTGCTGTGTATGCATTAAAGTTTAGAGAAGTTAAAGGTGTCGGGTCTGTTGAGATTGTAATAGGTAAAGTATAATTTGATCCTGAATTTAGATCTGGCAAAGTAATATTAAATCTCCATGAAGTATTTGATTCGTTTTGTCCGACATACACCTGATGTGTGTAATCACTAAGTAAAGTTGAACTTCCAACAGGCCACAAATATGCATTACCTATGATATATCCTTGTTCTCTTGAATTGTTAAAAATTCCGATTATTTCATAAGTTACTGTATTTCCCAAGACATTCGTAACCCTCCATTTTGGTGTTATGTTTATAATATCTGAAATTAATGTCACGTTCGCTGTGTTTAAAACTTTTAAATCAGGATAAAATATATCATAATTATTAAAAGAAAGACCATATCCTTCTGCTGAAAAAAACGATGATTCCAAAGTGCTTAAATCATAACCTTCACTGACATGTCCGCTGTCAATAAATCCGATTTCATTAAATGTCGGATCAACAGTATACCATTTCCCATCCATAAAGACCTCTGCCCATGCATGACCGCCTAAATAATCCGAACTATTATAAACATCTCCATAAACTCCTCTTGCAGGAATTCCTATGCTTCTGCACATTGATATCAATAAATTCGTATAATGAGCACAAACCCCTTTCTTGTTGGTAAAAACCCAAGATGCATTATTTGGTTGGCCAGCCAAATTTATATCGTAGGTTATGTTTTCATATACCCACCTCGAAATTTTTCCAACCTTCTCAAAATCACTGCTGCAATTTTGGGTTAAATTTTGGGCCATACTTTGTATTTCCTGTGTCCACTGGGTTAATGAATCATTTTGAAGATATTGACTGTTGCTGCCTTTACTTAATGACTGAATTGTATAGTTGAAGTTGTTTATATCCGTTGTAATATTTACTTCATATTCTAAGGCGTGTGTTCCTGATGCAAGATTATTAAAGTCAAGCTTTATTGTTTCAGTGTTGTGGCTATCATACATAAATGTGCATTGAGAAAGAGCGGTGCAATCGCCGGTTGTTATATTCGTATTATCCTTTAATCTTACGGTAACATTTCTTGATTGTCTGTCGCTGCTTGCTGCTGACGGAGTATAAATAGATAGTTCTCCACCTGACGAAGATACATTTATGTTTATGGTTCCTTTATAGGTCATTACAACCTTTCCTGTTCCTATATCTTTAACTCCAAGTCCATTTGAACTTTTACTATAATTTACTCCGGTAAGTGTCATGTTGTCTTTTGGAGAATCCATGATTCCTGTTTGAGTTCCATTAAGAGAGATATTTGCAGTCTGCTTGGTTAAATTATTCAAATATCTTTTAATTAATAGTATTGGTGTTGAGGCATTATAAGTTGTATTATAATCGTTATTGCTAATATTTATATCACAATTTAAAGGAACTACATAAACAGAAACATTATGTAATCCTAATTTTGCCAAAATTGTAAATATATCATAATTTATTCCTTCTGATAAATTTATACTTTTACTTTCGGTTAAATTTCCATCAATTGTAAGAGATACATTTGCTGTTGTGATGAATGTGCTGTTTATTGAAATATTTAAGTTTAACATGTATCCATTGACAGGTTTTTTGGGATTAAATGTTAAATTTGTTATTGAAATATCACAAGGAGTTACAATTACGGTTGTGTTTGCTGTTGCAGATACTATTTGCTGCTGTGGCGAATATGCTGTTGCATTTGCTATGTTTGTTGTTGTTTGTGTTATTTGTGTCGAGCAATTACATTTCATACTTTGACCAGATGCTAATGTTGTATTCGGACAAATAACAGGTGAACATTTATCATCACTCACATTAACATTGTATAAAGGAACATTTCCGGTATTTGTTATATTGTAATAATAAGTTATGTTTCCTCCGCCAACAGGTAATGAATAATTACTTGCTGTTTTAGTTATTGCTATGTTTGGCTGCAGGCATAAAAATGGAATTGTTTTATCATTATTTGTTTCATTGGACTCTGTAATGTAAGTATAACAATTACTACAATATAGGTAGTCCGCCTTTGCAGTAAAATTTGAATAATTGCCTGCTTGTGCATTCCAGTTATATGTGACATTTACTGATTCTCCGGGAACAAGAGTGATATACGAATAACCATAACCGAGGTAAGTATTATCACCCCAAAAACCAACATAAATATCTTGATTTTGAATTTTTCCTTGCCCGATGTTTTTAACGGTTGCCGTGAATGTTATTTGAGTGCCGGAACTGATATTCTCTGTCGGAGCGAATGTTAAATTTGTTATGATTAAATCAGGATATGGAACGTTTATTGAAAATGGAATTGTTTTATCATTATTTGTTTCATTGGACTCTGTAATATAAGTATGACAATTACTATATAGGCAGTCCGCCTTTGCAGTAAAATTTGAATAGTTGCCTGCTTGTGCATTCCAATTATATGTGACATTTACTGATTCTCCGGGAACAAGAGTGATATACAAATAACCATAACCGAGGTAAGTATTATCACCCTGGAAACCAACATAAATATATTGATTTTGAATTTTTCCTTGCCCGATATTTTTAACGGTTGCTTTGAATGTTACCGTGGTGCCGGAACTGATATTCTCTGTCGGAGTGAATGTTAAATTTGTTATGATTAAATCAGGATATGGAACGTTTATTGAAAATGGAATTGTTTTATCATTATTTGTTTCATTTGACTCTGTAACACAATTGGTATCATCAGCCATTGCAGTTATATTGTTTGTTCCAGCCATCGCATTCCACCAAATAATTGTAACATTTTTTACTTCGTTAGCATTTATGCCATTAACATTAATATTATTAATTAATAAATTTCCATTTGCATAAAGTGAAACAAAAAAAGGGCAATTAACATTTCCTGTCCCGTTGTTTTTTATTGATACATTAAATTGAATTTGATTTCCATCATTTACATTTCCGGAAGGTATTATTATGTCAATGATTATTAAATCAGAAAGCAGTGATGGTGATGAAATTGAAAAATATTCTGCTCTGTTATTGTTGGTTTCATTCGATTCAAAAATATTGTTGTTTGTGTCCGCACTAACCGTAATATTATGGTTTCCTGATATTGCATGCCATTCCCAATGTAAAATTTTTTGAATCATTAACAAACAAATCTCCTAAACCATAAGAATTTACCCAATTTCCATCAAGAAAAAAATCTATATTTGTCCAGTTGCATTGGCTTAATAAATCGTCATTTCCCGTATTTTTTATTGTCGCAGTAAATTTCACAACATCGCCTTCATTTATTGTTGTGGCATTCCATGAAATATCTTCAACTATCAAATCCTGTGATGCATAAACCCCCACACTCAACCAAAGAATTCCAACAACGACCAAACTTAAAATACCCAAATTTTTTAAATTTCCAAAATATTCTTTTCCCGTTTTTAAATTTTTTGCAACCATTTTTTAAATTTTTGGCTTTTATATTTAATATTATGATGTTGCTATGAAATTTCAAAAAATTTCGCTGTCATCANGGGGTTGAAAATAAGAGCCTTTATTAAATTTTCCTGAAATTTATCGTTGAAATCATCAGATAAGCGGAAATCAAGGTCAGGAAAAACAGATTAAAATTTAAATATTCCGACAACAAATAAAGCAACGGAATTATCAAAGCATTAAATGTTATGGGTAATCCTACATAAACCTTTGCGTTTTTGTTTGTGTTTTCATTTTCGCTTTCTTTTGCCAGACATAAATATCTTGCCAGCCGCATAAGTCCTGCACACAGAACGATTATTGAAATTGCCAAGTAAAAGGCAGCAGATATATCAAAAAAGTTCTGCTCTGTAAATTTTAATGCGTAAAATAATATGAAAACAGCAGGAGCAACCCCGAATGCAACCGCATCTGCAACCGTGTCAATATTTGCCCCGTACTCTGTCGGAAAGGAAAATTTCCTTGCAATAAATCCGTCCATATAATCGGATATTCCCGCAAGTCCGAGAAACAAAACAGCGAACAAAAAATTTCCTGCAAAGACCTCTATTATAGCAAAAAATCCGAAGACCGCACAAAGCAGCGAAAATACATCCTTCCACTTAAAAAAATTTAATATACTGTTATTATTCATCATTCCGAATTTTATCCGTTCCGAAATTTTACTTCACCAGCTTAAATTTATATCCGTATAAAATCACACCTTCGTCACCTTCTTCAACGATTTTTCTAAATACCGACTTAACCTTGCTTCCTATTTTCACATCTTCCGGTTTGCAGTCAATAATCTGTGCGGTGAGTTGAGGGCCTTCTTTTAATTTTATTATTGCCAGAAGGTACGGCTTGATATTCTCAAAACCCTCCGGGGGAGAATAAATGAGAGTATGTGTAAGCACTTCGCCTTCGCCGCAAAATTTATGCTCGTCCATTTTTCCCTTCCTTCTGCATTTCGGGCATATAATTCTCGGCGGAAAATAGTATGTTCCACAGGTTACACATTGTGTTCCGACTAAATTATATCTTTGAGGAATTTTTCTCCAGTTTAATGCAATTCTTGTCATTTTGATTGGTTAAAATTTGGTTAAATTTTTAGATTTTATATTGCTAATTTAATTAGGTAAATAATTGAATTTAAATTAAATTTATCTTTATTAATCTTTATTAAAATCTTTATTAATCTTTATTAAAATTTATATGTTATGAAGGTAATATTTTTAGGCAGCGGAGGAAGTGTGCCGACAAAAGACAGGGGCTTGCCGGCCGTATTAGTTGAGTATTTGAATGAACTCTTTCTGTTTGATTGCGGCGAAGGAACTCTGAGGCAGATCATGATTTATTCGGCAAAGAACAAAAAAAACAAAGGAAAAAATGACGGAAAGAATAAGCAAGAAAGGATAAATTTTATGAACATAAATAAAATTTTCATCACACATTTTCATGCGGACCACATTGGCGGATTAATCGGAATAATTAATACGATGAATTTTCTCGGAAGAAATAAATTTCTTGAAATTTACGGAGGAAAAGGTTTAAATAACATAATTAAAAATTTACCCGTTCCAAAGGATGCGATGCAATTTGTTAAGATTTATGAAATTTCAGAAGGAGATTTAATTGAATGCAAGGGCTATAAATTTGTATCTTTTAAGACTATTCACACACCGGAAAGTTTGGGGTTTGTATTTGAAGAAAAGGAAAAAAGAAAATTTTTAAAGGAAAAGGCAATTGCATTGGGAATTCCAGAAGGTAAATTATACGGCAAACTTCAAAGAGGAGAAAGCATAAATTTTAACGGAAAAGTAGTAAATGCAGATGATGTTTTAAGTCAGCCGATAAAAGGAAGAAAGATTGTTTATACAGGGGATACAACTCCCTGCGAAAATACGGTAAAATTTGCGAATGACTGCGATGTTCTTATCCACGATTCAACATATTCAAATGCAGATATTGAGAAAATTTCTGACCACGGGCACTCAACTGCATTACAGGCAGCGGAAACAGCAAAACAGGCAAATGCAAAATCCTTGTTCCTAATACACATAAGTCAGAGATATGCAGATTCAAAAATTTTGGAGGATGAAGCAAAAAAGGTATTTGAGAATAGCTGTGTTGTCAGGGATTTTATGAGTGTCCGAATTTCTCCTTCTCCTGAAAAGAGAATTTCGGTATCTTAAAAAGCAAATTATCTAATATTTTTAGTAATATTTTTATTCCGATTTGTAATTATTACAGCAAATTAAATTTTTAAATTTTTGGGCTTGTAGCTCAGTTTGGTAGAGCACCGGACTTTTAATCCGATGGTCGCGGGTTCAAATCCCGTCAAGCCCGCATTTTTGAAACGAATGTTAAAAATGGATGTTTTGATAATTGCGGGAAGCAAAAGCGATGAAGAAATTGTTAAAAAAGCGGAAAAAATTTTAAACGAAAATAAAATTTTATACGGTGTTGAATATTGTTCTTTTCACAGAGAGCCGGAACGATTAATTAAAATTGTAAAAGATAGTTCTGTAAAAATTTTTATTGCAATTGCAGGACTTTCTGCCGCTCTTCCCGGAGCAGTTGCTGCTTTTACGGACAAGGTTGTTATAGGTGTTCCTGTTTCTGCTAAATTAAATGGACTTGATGCGTTATTGAGCATTGTACAAATGCCAAAAGGAGTTCCGGTTGCATGTGTCGGAATTGATAATGCGGAAAATGCTGCATATCTGGCGATAAGGATATTAAATCTAAAATAAATTTCTATGAAAGCAAAACTACAACTTGCACTGGATTTTGTTGAATTAGAGAGAGCGATAAATATTGCAAAAGAAGCGGAAAATTTTGTTGATATGCTTGAGGTTGGCACGCCGCTCATTAAAAGTGAGGGTATGAATGCGGTCAGGAAATTCAGGAAGGACTTTCCGGATAAAGAAATTTGTGCGGATATGAAAACAATGGATGTCGGAAGAACTGAAGTGGAAATGGCTGCAAAAGCAGGAGCGGATATTGTCGGAATTTTAGGTGCAAGTGATTATTCAATGCTTTTTGAATGTCTCAAAGCAGGCAGAAATTACGGATGCAAAATTATGGTTGATATGCTAAATGTTGAAAATTTAATGGAAAAAGCAAAGAAGATACAAGAATTTGCGCCTGAGGCCTATATTTGTGTTCATCTGGGAATAGACCAGCAAATGAAAGGAATGAAGATTTCCCAGGAGGTTGAAAAATTGGCAAAAGCAGGCATAAATAACATTGCCGTTGCGGGCGGAATAAATTCCGAAAATGTAGGTGAATTGGCAAAATTTTGCACCCTTATAATTGTCGGTGCAGCAATAACAAAAAGCAGGAATGTTGCCGAAAGTGCGGGAAAACTAAAGGAAGCAATAGAGAAAGAAATTTCAATAAAATCGGAATTCAGGAAAGCAAGTTCCGAAGATGAAATTTTAGAAATTTTTAAAAAAGTCTCCACTGCCAATATAAGCGATGCTATGCATAGGGCACAGGTGATGAATGATATTAAGCCGTTCAAACCGGGAATGAAGGTAATTGGAAAGGCATTTACTGTCCGAACATTTTCAGGCGACTGGGCAAAAGCGGTTGAAAGTATAAATAAAGCAAAAGCAGGGAATGTTATTGTTATTGATGCCAACGGAAAATCGCCCGCTGTCTGGGGTGAATTGGCAACTCTGAGCTGCATACAGAAAGGAATTAAAGGAGTTGTTATTGACGGGGCGATAAGAGATATAAAAGAAATTTCAAAATTAAATTTTCCAGCGTTCGTTAAATTGATAACTTCAAATGCAGGCGAACCAAAGGGCTTCGGAGAATTAGATGTTAAAATTTCCTGCGGAGGAGTTGATGTCCGACCCGGTGATTATATTATCGGAGATGATGACGGGGTTATCGTTGTTCCGGAAGAAGATGCGATTGAAGTAGCAAACAGAGCATTGGATGTTTATGAGAAAGAAGACCGTATAAAGGAGGAGATTGGAAATAAAAGCACATTAGCGAGTGTTGCCGAAATAGAGAAATGGGAATCTTGTAAGAGGTAAAATTTAATAAAATTTAATCGGTTAGTTAAAATGGGTTTAACAAAAAAGTTGTTTTTAATTGCAGTAACAATTATTGTCTTGGGAATATGTCTTTTTTTGGCGGCAAATTATCTTAATCTGAATCAAATTTTTGAGGGCAAAAACGGAGGAATTATCACTGATTATGTAACAACCGTTCATGACGGGGACACAATTCGCACCCAAAATTTAAGCGAATCTATCAGAGTGTTGCATATTGACACACCGGAAATTCCACCTGCAGGGAAAGATTATTACGGGATTGAAGCGAGGGACTTTTTAAAGAGCGAAATTTTAAAGAAAAACATCAAATTAAAATGCAAAGGCAAAGATAAATATAACAGAAATTTATGCGAAATTTATCCGATGGACGCAGATACGGATGATATTAAAGAGTCCTATAATTATCAGATGGTTAAGAATGGTTATGCGTGTCCCTTTATGACCGAAAATAAAGAAATAAAGAATGCAGGAATTGAAGCAAGAAATAAAAAAATAGGTATTTTTTCTGAAAATTCAACCTATAAATGCAGGGATGATTTTTAAAATTTTGGTTATTGAGTAATAGTAATAAGAAATATCTGTTTTTTAGAATTGCCTGTAAGTAAAAAACCGGTGGCAAAAAAGCGGAAAACCTTTACGAAAAAGTTTTAAATTTTACCATCAAAAAATTTGGTTGTGTAAATTTAATTGTTTATTTGTTTTTATTAAATTTTAAAATGGAATTGTTAAAAAATTTATGTTTGGCAGGCGGGATAAGTGGAAAGGAGGGAGAAGCAGCAGATATAGTAAAAGCGGAAATGAAAAAATTTTGTGATGATGTAAGCACAGATAGTTTTGGAAATGTTATAGGCAGAAAAGGAAAAGGAGAGAAGAAAATTTTAATTGCTGCACATGTTGACGAAATCGGATTGATGGTGAAATATATATCAAAAGAGGGTTTTATAAATTTTGTTAAAGTCGGAGGCATTGATGACAGAGTGCTGTTCGGACAAAGAGTAATAATAAAAGGAAGAAACGGAGATGTTTTCGGAATTATCGGAAGTAAGCCGCCGCATTTACAAAAAGACGAAGAAAAAAAGAAAGTTGTTGAGCATACTGATTTATTCATAGATATTGGCTGCGAAAGCAAGGAGGAAGCAGAGACAAAGGTTGAAATTACCGATGCAATTATATTTGAGCCGAATTTTGGAAATTTAAATAAGGATTTATATTACGGGAAGGCGATAGACAACAGAGTGGGATGCTATGCTATGCTTAAAATCATGGAAAAAATCAATGCAAAAAATTTAAATGCGGAAATTTACGGCGCTGCGACTGCACAGGAAGAAGTAGGATTAAAAGGTGCAAAAACCGTTTCATTTAAAATAAATCCGGATTATGCGATTGCCATAGATACGACAATTGCAGGAGGAACTCCTCAAATCAAAGAAACAGAATCATCGTTAAATGTCGGAAAAGGTGTTGCAATCACATTAATTGAAGCAAGCGGCAGAGGAGTTATTGTCAGCGATAAAATAAAGAAAATTTTTATTGAATCGGCAAAAGAAAATAAAATTCCTTATCAGATTGATGTTCTTGAAGGGGGAATGACAGACGGTGCAATTATTTATATGAACAGGGAAGGAATTCCGACAGGTGTTTTAAGCATTCCGACGAGATATATTCATTCGCCGACAGGTGTTTTCAGCATGAAGGATGTTGAGGCGACAATTGATTTGTGTGTTAAAGGGATTGAAAAGTTGTGTAGGGAGTAAAATTTTATTTTAATTGGAAATTTAAAAAATTTAAAATAAAACACAAATACTATAAAATTTATATCTAAACTAAAATGTTTACCAAAGAAAGCACATATCAGGAGATTATAGCGAAGGAAAAAAGTTATGAAATTTTGGTAAAACACGGTGTTCCGTGTGTATCCTGCCCGATGGCAAAATACGAAATGGGGAAATTAAAGTTGGGGAATATTTCGGAAATGTATGGAATTGATTTAAAAGCACTGCTTGATGACTTGAACAAAATCAAATGAATATAATATCGGTTTTTTGTGATTACGTAAGTAAAAACCGATGGCAAAAAAGCGGAAAACCTTTTACGAAAAAGTTTTAAATTTACCTCTAAAAATATATCAAAGCAAGGTTATATGAATAAATTTTTAAATGGAAGATAACGAAATAAAAAAACTTATTGAAGGTGCATTATTCATTTCGGGAAGAAATTTAGGTCTTGAGGACTTGGCGAGAATATGCGGATTGGGAAATTTAGGAAAGGTTAGGCAAATTGCAGATGAGCTGAAGAAGGACTACGAAGTCAGGGAATGTGCAATAAAAATTTCTACTATTGAAAATACATATATTATGGATATTGAGGAAAATTTAAAATCAAAGGTCTCAAATTTTTCGCTTCATCCCGAAATAACAAAAGGGGACCTTAAAATACTCGGATTTATTGCCTATCACCAGCCGCTCAAACAGGCGGATGTGTTTAAAAATTTAGGTTATGTTTATGAGCACATAAAAAAACTTGAGGACTTAAAATTTATTGAATCATACAGGGAGAAAAATTATAAAATTTTAAAAACAACTAAGAAATTTGATGACCATTTTTGTCTGAAGGCATCTGATTTAAAGGCAAATTTAAAAGCAAAAAATGATAGTTCTATTTTCAACTACGAATAAACACAAAATCAGGGAAGCAAACGAAACCGGAAAAATTTACGGGATTGAATTTGAGCAGATAAATATTAATTATCCCGAAATAAGGGATGAGAAATTTGAGAATATAGCAAGCGAGGGCGTCAAATATGTTTATGAAAAAATAAAAAAGCAGGTAATTGTTGAGGATTCAGGCATAATTATTGACGCATTGAATAGTTTTCCAGGAACATTTTCCGCTTATGTTGAAAAAAAACTCGGAAATAAAGGAATTCTAAATTTAATGCGGGATGTTGAAGAACGAAACAGAACCGCAAGATACATTTCTGCGGTTGCGTTTTTTGACGGAAAAATATTGAAAACATTCGTCGGAACGGTTGAGGGAAAAATTTCAACATGGGAAAGAGGAAGCGGCGGGTTTGGATACGATCCTCTATTTATTCCCAACGGATACAAAGAGACATTCGGAGAAAATCCCGAACCAAAGAAGGAAATTTCCCATAGGAGAAAGTCAGTTGAGACATTTTGTAAATTTTATGTGGAATATAATGAGATAAAACAAGATGATGAGAAAGTATAGAGAAATGAAGTCGGAGAAATTTAAAAATTTAATTTATATCTATTTTTAAACAAAGACCTAATTATTTATAACTTTATTATAAAATTTGCATAAATTTAACAAAATGGGTAATGGATTATTTGCAGGAAAGAAATGTTTGAGTAAAAGGAAAGAATACAGGTGGAGTGATCCGAGGTATATACGAAGAACATTACATTCAAAAGAGAAGACAGATCCTTTGAGCGGTGCTCCGCAGGGAAAAGGTATTGTACTTGAAAAAGTTGAAATAGAAGCTAGACAGCCGAATTCGGCAATGCGAAAGTCCGTAAAGATTCAACTTGTCAAAAACGGAAAAAAAGTTACCGCATTTGCTCCGAAAAACAGAGCAATTACATTTATAGATGAACACGACGAAGTTGAGATTGAAGGAATTAACGGTAGAAAAGGAGGAAGTTACGGTGACCTTCCGGGAGTAAGATTTAGAGTACTTAAAGTTAATAATCTCTCATTAAACGAGCTCGTTCATCACAGGAAAGAAAAACCGCAAAGAAAGTAAATCTATAGGAGTTGCTACAAAACAGATTGTACTTGTTTTTTTTAGTAACTATTCAGCCACCCAAAAAATCACAGGTAATTTAAAAATATTTTTAGATTTTTAAAGATTGAAAATCTTGTGGATTTTCAGTAATTTTTTGAAAATTTCACAGGTAAAATTTTGTACTCTCAGAATAGTTTATATATTAGTAACCATAATGTATTAACATAAATTTAATGCCTCTGAATAGTTACTTTTTTTATTTTAAATCCAATTAAATTTGTGCGGAAAAATTTAAAAATATAAAGTCACTTTGTTTATCTTCACTTCGTCGGAGATTTTTAAAAACTTCATTTTGAAAATATACGTATATCAAAATTAGACATGTTGCAAAATAACCTTTTCACATTTGAACTCCTTTAAATTTTATCAGTTTTCACATTTAAAATTTTTAATTTGCAACAACTCCATTAATTCGCAACAAACATACCGAAATTTTTAAATTTTTGGTTTATTTTTATTTAATATTTATATTCCTTTAACTAATTTATAAACCCTAAAATTAATGGGTTCAACAAATAAATTTAACAACTTGGAGAACTATCGCTTTGAGTAAAATTTTGATGTTGAGCGGTGTACTATGAAAAAGTTGAAAAGGAGCTTGACTCTCAACTTTTATTTAATATTTATATTCCTTTAACTAATTTATAAACCCTAAAATTAATGGGTTCAACAAATAAATTTAACAACTTGGAGAACTATCGCTTTGAGTAAAATTTTGATGTTGAGCGGTGTACTATGAAAAAGTTGAAAAGGAGCTTGACTCTCAACTTTTATTTAATATTTATATTCCTTTAACTAATTTATAAACCCTAAAAATTAATGGGTTCAACAAATAAATTTAACAACTTGGAGAACTATCGACTTTGAGTAAAATTTTGATGTTGAGCGGT
>CCXY01000076.1_pt1 | contig 30272 bp, 24 predicted proteins | sample 244351 | NCBI WGS metagenome assembly CCXY01 (sample SAMEA2779768, study PRJEB6121) | groundwater metagenome | isolation source: sulfidic groundwater | reverse complement strand
CTTTCGCAACGATTTTTATTGTAGAATATCCAGAACCCCTTGGAGCAATTCCGATGTAATATTTTTCATCAACAGATTTTCCCTTACCTATCAATATAGGATCATTTAATTTGCTCCCGTCTTTTGTGAGCTGATATACAAAAATTTCAATAGCATCTGGAATATTTTTACAATTTCCGTTTTCACCAATAGATTCACAAATAGAACCTATTATTGTTGTTACACTTATACATACCTTTTCGTCTGTTTCTTCGGATGTAACTTCTTGAGCACTCATTGAACTAGCATTTTTTGATATTCCAGGTTTTAATAAAGAGGGATAACTAACTTTAATCCAATATCCTCTGCCAGGCTCTAATGCAGACAAATCTCCGAACCACTTGTTCATATATTTGCTCTTATAAACCCATCTGCCTTCATAAGTAAATACATCGGTTAGATTTTCCATTATATCTAAATCAGATAACTTTTGAGAGAAAATAATTGGCCACCCTACAAGATTCCATCCTTTTTCAAGTGGAATTGAATGATTTTTAACACTATATCCACTTACTGTTAAATTCACATCTTTATCTACCCTTATCCAATATCCGTGACGAGGATCAATATTTTCCAAATCGCCAAACCATTTATTCATATATTCACTTTTGTAATGCCATGAATCTTTATAATATGTAAATACATCAGTGTATTTTCCACTTATTGACGAAAGTACATTGTCAATAGAGGTGTTTGCAGGCATTATAGGAATTGAAATAAGATTCCATCCACTTGATAGGGATTTTTTATATATTGCTCCATTCCTAACATTGAAAGGAATTGTTCTGTCTTTCCAACCAACAAAATCATTTATACCTATATTTAGGGTAATATTTGAATAGTTTTTATTTGTGATGTTAAACCAAACAAACATAATTAATGAACTATCTACTTTACTTCCTGCATTTAACCCCCCTTCTTTAATAGTACCATATACAATTCGTAATTTGTTCTCATTTATCTTATTATTAACACACATAACGTCCCTAGTATTCTGATTCACACCTTGACACTCGCCACTTTCATCAATATAAAAGAAAGCGGATGCATTAGCGACCGGGAAGTTTCCTGAAAGAACATATAGTGGTTGAAGAATGTTAGAATCATAAGATATATTAATATCCATAGCTCCAAATCCTGATACATTCAAAATAGTAACCGGAAAAATAATGAAATTATCATCTTCAAAAATATATTCTCCGGTAACTAAAGACGGAGATGCAGAAAACGCTTCCACAGGAGGGTAATAAGTTTTATTACCTATATAATCTATTACTCCTGCCACATATTCAATAGTGATCAATGCATCAACAACGTTTATTTTGTTATTGAAATCAACATCCGCACAAATTGTATTAAAATCACTTTCGTCTCTAATACCTACCAAATATTCTAACATTGCAACAACGTCCCATATATCAACCTCATCTGATTCATCAACATCTCCGATAGTACAATTTAACATCAACACCTTTTTTTCGTTATTTATTTCGTCATATTCTTTTATTTTATCATCAATATCTGCCACCATTGTTAATTTTTTACTATAATAGGTATTATTCCATGTGAAATTTATTGTTTTGTTTATATGGTTAGATAAATTAACTATTTTTGAATCCTTATAAATATTCTCAACAAATAGAGAAATGTTCACATTACATAGCTCGGGCTGTGTTATATTACCTAAATTTTTAATTACAACAGAAATATTTGAAATGTTTCCGCTACTTGAAGTAGATAATGATGCAGAATCAATAACCAAATCTGGACACAATGGTTGATTTTTTGATGTTACGGTCAGATTATATTTTGCTATATTTTCATTAGTATCCTGCCTCCCAACAATAACGACTATTTTATCGTACTTTGTAGCATTTTTAATACTTATTTTTCCGCATCCTTGATTAACCGCCTGTAAAATAATGTTCTTATCGTTAAATAACAATACTCTATAAATAAATTTTGCGTTTGCTGATGATTCAAAGTTAATAGAAATATTATCCGTTGTCGGATAAAATACAAAGTAATCTGCCGCCAATGGACTAACATTTTCATTAATTGTAATATTAGTTCCATTAAATGTTCCATTGTAGGTTAAATGAAGGACAGGATATAAATTTCCTTCATCATATCCGTAAAATGTATTTCCATTTATATTCCATGTTCCATTTCTTAAATAATTTTTGATTAAAAACTCAGGAAAAGTTTTATTTAAATTCGTTTCTCTTTTTTGTAATGCTTTATCTATTGCACATAAAGAATCGCATGATGCATTTGTAAATTCTATCCATATATCTTTAACTATATCAGTTCCAAATTTCTCCGATAGGAATTTAGCGAAAATTACGTCGCCATACTCGTGGGCTTTAGCATCACAGGTTTCGCTGCAAGTCAACGGAACATCAGAATTGTCAAACCAACGATCATGAGGGCATGCACAAAGTGCACGTATATTATCTGCACTGATAAAATCAGCATTTAAATTTCTTACGTGCTGGGTAAATGACACTGCCCCACTCGTTCGAGCCCCTCCGGAGGGTATGAGATCTATCTTACCATGACCAATGTAAATTTCATTCTGGAAAAAATCAACATTAATATCATAAGCAGTCACACTTCCAGTATTATGAACTGTTGCGTTTACCGTCGCTGCATAATCATAATCAACAACCTGAGCATTAACAACAGTGCTTGAAGCATCTTTCCATGTAGCAGTTACATTTACTGTACTTCCAGCAGATATTGACAACACCGTGGTTTGCCCGGTCCAGACAAGAACACTATTGTTGTAACCATAAAACTCAACACGAACATTTGCTGCCATTGTATTCATGTTATTCTTGGCATTATAGCTTATAACCAAATTACTACCGTTCCAAGATAACAACCCATTATTCAAAACCACATTATTGTTAACTGTCGGCGGCTGAACATTTATATCATTTAAACCAATAGAAATATTATTATAGCCTGTTCTACAAGTTTCTTTACCTAAATACTGAAGATAGTTGTTGATGCTGTCGTATACTTCGTCTTCTGCCCAGACAGCAGTAGTTTCATAAAACCAATCACTTTCGGCCATCCTGTACACTTCAATTGGGTTATTCATATCCCATACTGGTGCCGCATACGCACTCTGAATACTATGAAAAAACTCGTGCGTAGCAGTTATATTCATCAATTCTTCCCTGTTACCTACAAATCCTTTAAAATCATTCTCTATCTGGATATATGTATGAGAAACAGACCACAAATCAGTGTCCATTCTGCTCGGAGAAAATGGTGTATTAAGACCTAGCGTATTTATATCAAGAACATAAACATGTAATCTATTATTTAGATAATTTGTTGTATTTCCATCAAGAGGTTGCCTGAATCCATAAGTTTCAACCTCAGTTGTCCACGCATGCTCAAAGAGATTGCCCAATTCAACAACATATCTTGTGGTGCTATTTATTTTATCGGAAGGATTGAACACGGCATGCGTACCACTCTCGGTATAGTGTATTGTAAAATGAGTAGTGGTATTGTAGGTAAGGGGAAGATTAAGATTTGGAGCATCTGAACCAGTTGGTTCGCTAAGGACACTTACATCGCCAGAACCTTTGTTTGCAGAATTCAAAAATTGAGATAGTAAGTAAGGGATCAACTTACATTTTGCTTCTTCACTCAGTGCACCCCAGCGATTATATAGTTCTGTAATTATTCGCGTTCCAGACAACATCTTTTTATTTGACCTGTACTTTTCAGGTAGTTCGCTTTGATTATATATTGCAAGTACTTTATACATCAATGCTGTTTCATCATTTAAAATTCCGTTGTTCAAATCCTCATTTATCTTTTCAACGGATGTTTTTGAATCATCCGCACTTACTATTGACATTATTAAAATACCAACCAACCCTATGAGACATGCGCTCCTAAATATTTTTCTTATCATTTTTCCTTTTCATTTTAATTTTATTGATTTGTTTAACAGGAATATTTGCAACCAGCAGTAGTATTATCTGAGTCATCCCAGGTATCGGGATTATCACAAGTGTTGTTATCTCCCTGATTTCCATAAGGTTCACCATAACCGGATGTGGTTATTTTAAAATCTGATTTATTATTTCTACAAATTATATTTGAATCAATTGTATTGTTACATGCATCAATTAATCTGATTCCATGATTTTCATTGTCATTTATTATATTTTTAGTAATATTGTTGAGCAACTCAGAACAAAAAGGTTGGCCCCTTTGAATTCCATGCATGTATATACCACCACGATTTAAAGAAATGTTGTTGTTGATCACGGTATTACGCCCTGCGTTATATACTTCTACTCCAACGCTATTATTATATATGAAATTATTAGAAATGGTGTTGCGTGAAGAAAACTCTATATAAATTCCCCTACCATTATTGAATATATTGTTATTGTATAATTTACTATGCGATGTCCCCATAAAAATACCCCATGCAAAATTACTGCTTACATTGTTGCTGAAAATATTATTTTTTTTGGAATAATATAGACGAATGCCATTACTATAATTTACTATATTGCAGTTTTTTATAACAATGTTATCAAAATTTTCCCAATAAATTCCATAACTCTTGCTCGCTCCGTTCAAAACTGCACCATTACAATCCAGAACAACATTACTCGCATTTATAATTATAACTCCACTTGCACCGGAATCTGCAATGTCATAAACTCCATAGCAAAGTCTTGTATCCTCATTAATATACATATCATCGTAAGGAGCAAAACAAGCGATAAGTTTTTTTGTCGTTATTTTGTTGTTTGTTTCATCGCTTTCAGTAGTAACATTTTCAGGGTCAACTACAACGGTTAAAGTGTGTTCTCCTTCCGTAACAGTCCAGTTGAAACTTAAATTCTTTTCAGAGTTCGCATCCAGATGGATAAACCAGTAATTTGTGAGGTTATCAATCTTGATTTCAACTTTTGTGTAATCAACAGGTGAGTCACCTAAATTCTTAATTAATGCAATTATTTCTATGTTTTCGCCAGCAGTTAAATTCCCAATGAAAGTAACATTCGCTACCGTTAAATCCGGTTTTCCAGGTGCCGGGCAGACACACGTCGGGCATGAGCAACTGCCGCCGCTTCTTTTAGGGCATTCCGGGCAGGTAACGTTGGGGCAGGATTTGCAAACTTCACATTCTATGCATTTAACTTCAGGGCACTCTTTCTGTTCAGGGCATTCCGTGAAGGTTACGTTCCTACAAACTGGGTAGGTAACAGGTTCCGGGCACGCCAAGCATTCTGGACAAGTTACGTTTTTACAAACAGAGCATTTGGGGCACTCTGCATCACCCCCGCCGTTCATTAAACTCCACCCCATAACGATTATTGCCATGGATAATACTATCACCACTCCAGTTAAAATTTTGTTTTTATTATCCATTTTTCGTATTTAATTTTTTTTTGAACTTGCTCAATATTAAGGGGTAAATCACTCATAACCGTCAAAAATCACAAGTAACCTCCACTCTTTATTGAGCATATTCTTTTTTTTAAACGGTTTTTTGTATTTGTTTAGCTGCTTAAAAAGTTAAGTGTGAAAACTGTGAAAAAAATAACTGCAAAATCAAATATGACTAGGCAAAAACCCAATTAGCTAAACAAATACGGTTTTTTAACACTTTCAACAAGCTGTAAAGGAATGTAAATAGTTGAAGGTGAAAAAACACAAATTTTTCAAAAATTGAAGGTGAATTTTTTAGTTTCCTTACAATCTGTCAATGATTTCTTCCACCGAATTTTTTACTTTTTATTTAACATTCCCTTAATTTTCTCGGTAAGCAGTTTTTCCTGAGCTATGTTTTTCCTTAATTTTATTATTCCGTCAAGTAATGCCTCAGGTTTCGGCGGACATCCCGGAACATAAACATCAACGGGAATAATTTTGTCAACACCTTTAACAACGGCATAAGAATTCACAAAAGGACCTCCGCTTGTCGCACATGCTCCCATAGCGATAACATACTTCGGAGAAGGCATTTGTTCATAAAGTCGCCTGACCCTCGGGGCCATTTTATGCGTTACCGTTCCTGCAACAAACATTAAATCCGCCTGTCTCGGAGACGGTCTGAAGACCTCCATCCCAAATCTCGCAATATCATTGTTTGATGCTGCCGTACTCATCATTTCTATCGCACAACACGCTAATCCAAAAGTTAATGGCCATACCGAATTCAGCCGCCCCCAGCTTAAAATTTTATCTGTAAATTCAAACACCTTTTCTGTTTTTCCGAATAAAACATTTAATTTATCCATCTTAAATTTAGTCGGTCCATTTGAGGAATTTTTTATTTATTGCATATATCAATGAGATCAATATTAAACCGATAAACAGCATCGCCTCTATATATCCCATAACACCTAAATTTGTGAATTCAACCGCCCAGGGAAACAAAAAGACAGCCTCAATATCAAATACGACAAACATTAAAGCATAGACATAATATTTGAAGGAAATATTGAAAAATTTTGTATCTCCTACAGCAATTTCTCCGCATTCGTAGGTCTCATATTTTCCTCCTGCATTTTTTTTATCCTTTTCTTCTACCCTTAAAGCCCTCCATATACCCTCCATAGTAAGCAAAGCAATGAGAATTCCGACAACGCCAATAACAACAATTCCTATGTACGCAGTTATATTGTCAGCGACCATTTTGATTTTTTATTATTTGATTTTTTGTTAAATTTTTGATTTTTGATAAAACTTTAAGGTAAAATTTAACTCACACCGAGCGAATGAACAATATTTGTGCAAATTTCAACGAATGGCGGAGCATAGAACAAAATGAGCAATGCAATTACCGCAATGAGCATTGGAATTACAAATGCGATCGGTTCTTTAAATTTCTCAAATTTTACTTCAATGTGTTCGTTATGTTCGTTATTTTTGTTGTGTTCGTTATGTTCGTTATTTTTGTTGTGTTCGTTATGCTCACCATGTTGCTCACCATGTTTATCACTAATATCTTCCATTCCTTTCGGCTCAACAAACCACATATATTTTATCAGTCGCCCGTAATAATACAGAGAGATAACCGATGTTATTATCATTACAACACCCAAAATCAAAGCAATTATATTATTTTCCATTGCCTGAACAAACAATTCAACCAAAACCAGAATTTTTGCCGTAAAGCCACCGAAAGGAACAATTCCCGCAAGTGAAAGCATAAATGCGGCCATAGCAAAGGCAGTAATCGGAGCGGTTCTCCACAATCCTTTGTAATCATCATAATTTTTAATTTTTCCGTCCGAAACAAAAAGTAAAGCTCCTGCGGCAATAAATGCTCCGCCTTTCATAAACGCATGAACAATAATATAGTATATTGCATAAGCGATTCCTAGCGGAGTAAATATTGCTATTGCAGCAAGAATATATCCTACCTGTGCAATTGATGAATATGCGAGCATCCTTCTTACATCCTTTTGTGCCAAAGCCAGCACATTTCCGACGATCATTGAAAGTATGGCAAGTATTGCGAGCATTACGGTTAACTCAAATTTAAATAACACCATAAAAACCACCGAAATTTTGAGCAGTGCAACAAATGCCATCTTTTTTGATGCGCCTGCGAGCAAAGCAGAAACAGGAGAAGGAGCGCCCTGATAAGCATCAGGTGCCCAGAAATGGAACGGAGCGGCACTCATTTCATACGCCAATCCCAGCATTATAGCCAAAATCCCGATAAATGTTAATAACTTTAAATTTTCATCTTCGCCTGGATATAAAGTTCCAATCTGATCAAGCATCAAACTGCCTGTTGAAAAATATATTAATGAAATTCCGAACAATAAAATTGCCGAAAATACCGCTCCGAATAAAAAATACTTTGCCGCACCTTCTATTCCCTTCTTTGTTTTTTCAATCGCAACCAGCACATAAGCAGGAATTGCAGCCATTTCCAGCCCTACAAACAATGTCAATAAATCAGCTGCAGACGCAACAACGAGCATTCCGAGAATTGCGAAAAGTATTAAGGCATAATATGCGTCAAAAATTTGAAAGTATATAAATTTTTCCGTGTATTTTAGCGATGCAATAACTGCCATCAGTCCGACGATGAGAAATATAAATTTAAATACGACTGCAAGCAATCCGACATTATAAAATATGCTTATTCCTTCGGCAATTGTAATTACTGCCGTGCTATCCGCAGTTGTATTTATGGAATGAATTGCAATCACAAAAAGCGAAATTAATGAAGCAACAATTCCAAGCAAGGCAATATAACCAGAAATTTTCTTAAATTTAAATCCTGTTAATAATATTAAGATTGCTGCAACCGCAATAACTATCTCCGGAAGTATTAAACCGAGCATTTTAAATTTATTGTTTTAAGTTTTATAATTTAATTATGAAGACCAGAAATCCGATTATTAAAAATACTAATGCCATTGTTATTGATGAAGTTATAAATTTATATGCAGAATTGTCAAGTTCTCCCTCGATATCTTCAACATTTTTGCCTTTAAATTTACTCATAGCATAAGCATAAGGAGCCAAGCTTACCTTAACTGCCCATTGATAAAACAAAAGTAAGCGGTGATTTAAGGATATGGATACCTTTGAAAGCGGATTTCCACCGTAAATAAAAGGTGTGTCAAATTTAATAATTTCTTTTCCTTTTGAACTTCCAAAATACCTGTAATTGAGCAATAAGAATAAAGCAATTATGGCAAGAACAATATATTCTGCGGTTTCACTCCAGTGTTTTGAAATTTCCTCGCTAACAGTATCTGCAATAGGCAGGACATGTGAAATTTTAATATCTGCTAAATTTAAGAATGGAAAAGGAACCATCCAAAATACAACAACTAAAATTGCAACTACAACTATCGGCGCTAAAATTAAGATATTTGCCTCCTTAAATTTTGCATATTCAATCTCATTTTCTTTCTTTGGTTTTCTGAAAAATGCCTTAAAAATTACGGGGAAAAAATAAATTGCATCAAGTAAGCCAGCCAGCAAAAAGACAATAAAAAATACCCAGTATCCGCTTGCGAAAGAACCCTCAAGCAGCAGTCCTTTACTTAAGTATGCCAATGTCAAAGGTGTTGCTATCATAGCCAATGTTCCGACGGCAAAAGAAAGCATGGTTATAGGCATTCTTCTTCCGATTCCGTCTAAATCACTGATAAGTTTTTTGTGTGCGGCAACAAAAACAGCCCCTGCCACAAAGAACAACACTATTTTTCCAAACGAATGACTTGCTATGTGCAAAATTCCTCCGGTCAGTCCGCTTTTTGTTAATAACGCTACACCAAGCAGCATAAATGATAACTGACTAACAGTTGAATACGCAACCCTGCGCTTTAAATTATCCTGTGTAATTCCAAAGAATATTGCGGCAAGCAGGGTAAAAGCAGCAAAAATTCCCAGAACTATATCCAAATGTAGGTTGTGCATTAAATTTGGCCCGAAAACATCAAAAACGGTTCGCATAACGCAGAATACGCCTGCAACTACAACTGCAACAGCATGCAATAAAGCAGAAACCGGGGTAGGAGCAACCATCGCTGTCGGAAGCCATGAATGAAAGGGAAATATTGCTGCTTTTGCATAACCAAACATAAGCATTAAAAATATTGCAGATAAAAGCATTGAACCACCTTGTGCTAATCCTCCGATTCCTCCTTCACCGAATTCTAGTGTTCCGGTAATTCCGTAAATAAGTAAAATTGCCGTAAGCTGCAAAAGCATTGACGCAACCATTAAATAAATCATATATTCGGTACCTGACCTCATTGATCTGCTGTCTTCCTCGTGAATAACCAGAGGATAAGTCACGATGGATAAAATTTCATAAAAAATAAATAGGGTTATTAAATTTCCTGAAAAAGCGATTCCCAATGCTGCAAAAATTGACAAAGTAAAATAGACAAAAAAACGCGTCTGTGCATGCTCATTCAGTCCTCTCATATAGCCAATCGCATAAATGTTTGTTACAACCCACAATGTTGCGGTAACAAATGCAAAAAACATTCCGAAAGCATCCAACTTCAAAGTAAATGCTATTCCGGGAGCAAATTCAAACAATTTTATAGTAATATTTTCTCCGTCCAATATCGGAGGTAAAACCACAAATGCAACGAGCAAAAAGGTTATAATTGTTGCTATGACTGTAAGTCCATCTCTTAAATTCGGCTTATTCTTAAATAGAGGCAGCATAAATGCCGCTATCAGTGAAGGCAGTAACGCATAAATTAAAATTTCTCCGTTCATTTTCAATAATTTTTAATATTTTTATTTTGAAATTTGAAATAAGTATAAGCATCTAACCGAAAGTTTGTTGAACCATCTGACAAGCTATTTATTAATAAGCTATTTATAAAGTCTGCATGCTGACTACTCCGATCTTCATCATCTACTGACTTTATCCGTTTAACATAAGACCTTGCAAAGTTTAGCCGTTCTTCTAAATTTTTATCTTCATTAAATTTTATCTTCATTTTTTGGTAGTGATAAACAAGTAAGGCTATAACGCAGCAAATAGGTAATCTTAAAATTTTAAATGAAAACTAAACAATAGCCAGCACATGATTGGATATGGTCAAACGAATCAATTATCAAAGATGTTTTCCGTATAGCCTTACATCTTACGCACTACACGACTATCGGCGATTATAAAAAAATGACCGAATTAAATGATACCATTTTGGATATAAATCACAGTTAAGTATGCTGTTTAATGGTTCATTGTGGTAATGTTTAATTCGGTCAACAGGATGTAAGGGAATTACCAAAAATGAACCCTTGCTATTGTGACAATATATAAAAAGGCAAAATTTGGACAATTTTTAAATGTGGAATTTATGCGTATATATTGTTATAATATATAAGAGGTCTAAAAATTTTGGTTTTCTTACAACCTGTCAACAGCCGATAGTCATGCACTACCCATTTTTTAAATTTTCCATTAAATTGCTAATATCTATGTTTCCGAATTTTCTATAAATGATTATTGCTAATGCCAGTCCGACTGCAATCTCCGCAGCTGAAATCGCTATGATGAACATAACGAATGTCTGTCCCGAAGCATCGGCCATGAAAGATGCAATTGCCGCTAGATTTAAATTTACTCCGTTGATTGCTATCTCAACGCACATCAAAAATTTTATGAAATTTTTCTGTGTCAATGTTCCGGATATTCCTATAAAAAATAAGAGCGTTCCTAATATCAGATAATAGGTTAAGGTTATCATTTTGTTATCTTTTCGGATTTGTTTTTTCCGTATTTTCTTTATCTTTAAATACCAATATTATTGCTCCGATTACTGCTGCCGTTAATAATACTCCGAGAACCTCAAACGGCAGTAAAAAATTTCCGAATAAATTTAATCCGATATTGTTTGCCGAAATTTCGCTGATTTTTATTTCATCGCTTCCTGCATTCAAAAAAGCATTTGCGATAAGTATGAATAATACTATTCCTGACAATATGCCGAAAATTAAAATCGGACTATTAGCATTCATCTTTTTATTTTTATTTTAAATTTTTACCTTCTTTATTTTCTTCACCTTTTATGAGCATTATCGCAAATAATATTAATACGATTACGCCTCCCATATAAACCAAAATCTGAACAGCGAAAAGGAAAAATGCCTTTAAGGTTATATACAAAACCGCAATAGCCAAAAATGTCCCTGCCAGATATACCGCCGAATGCACTATATCTTTTGAAATTATTACTGCAACCGAAAGAGCAATTGCCAATATTCCGAAAACAAAAAATAAAATTTCTTCCATTATTTATTTGTTTTTTGTTTACTGTTTTTTGTTTACTGCATTTATTTGCGCACATTGTGGGAAATTTTATAAATTTCCCGTATTATATCAGTTAAAGATAATATCCCCCTCATTTCTTTGCTGTCATCCGTAACTATCAGGCGATGAATATGCCTGTTTTGCATTATCTCTCTTGCATCCTTAACTGATTTATTCATTTCAATAACTTCCGGCGGAGAATACATTATCTCTGTAACTTGAACATCGTCAAAATTTCTCCCGAATGCCTTCGGAATATCCGCTTCCGAAACAACCCCTATAGGCTCACGCCTTTGATTTATAACAACAATTCCATGAACACCCCCATCAACTAAAATGTTTACTGCCTCCATAACACTTGTATTCTCGGGAACAGTAATTGCCCCGTAAGTCATTATGTCTTTTACTTTCGTTTCCTCTATTCTTTTCATTTTGGATTTTATAAAATTTTATAAAAATTTCTTTGCTAATTTATTTTTTTATTTTTTTAATTTATTTTCCTTATTAATTTTTCTCTTGTGTAGTCAGCCATTTCATAAACATTTGTCAAGTGCATTGCATGTTTCGGGCAAATTTCTTCGCATAACCCGCACCAAATACAACTTCCGGTATTAACCGTAAAATCATAATCATCTGCATTTCTTGTCTTTTCATGACCTGGTTTTAGTTCTATTTTGAGCGCATTAATAGGACAACTTCTCGCACACATATTGCAAACAATACATTCCTTTGTATTGAGTTTTTGCAGTCCTTTGTAAGGATGATCTCTTCTTTCTTTCGGATATTGTAAAGTTACATTTTTCCTGAACAATGCTGTTTTTATTGTTACCCACAGGCCTTTGAGGATTCCTATTATGAACATTTTATAAGTGTTTATGTGTTTGAGCAATTAATTAAAATTGATTAATTAATGTAACTATTCAGAGGGCACAAAAATTTACCTGTGAAAATTTCAAAAANTTNAAAAAGTCAAAAAATTTACCTTTAATTTTTGGGGTAGCTGAATAGTTACTAATTAATTTATATAATAATTAGTGTATAATAATTAAAATTTATAATAATTAAAATTTGAATTAAATTAGTATTGATAAGTATTATTTATCAAAAGTTAGTATCCTCTCAATAAAACAGGGTAAATTAAATGGTATCAGGACTTACGCAAACCAAAAGTAAACTATTGAATTACTGAAGCCTTTTTACGAGGCAAATGCGTAAGTCCTATGGTATATCTCTACTTTACGGGTGCAAAATACTAAATTTTTACATTTTACCCTAAAATTTTGAGAGGATACAAAAGTTAAGTATTACATGACTATCGGCGATTATAAAAAAATGACCGAATTAAATGATACCATTTTGGATATAAATCACAGTTAAGTATGTTGTTTAATGGTTCATTGTGGTAATGTTTAATTCGGTCAACAGCCGATAGTCATGTATTAGACCTGTTGCAAATTAATACTTTATAACTTAACTTTATTACATGTTTAAATTACATTAGATCTTATTTTAAATTTGTGATAAGTTCGCTTTGCTCTCATTTCAAAATGCTTCGGCATTTTGAAAGATTGAAAACTCGTAGTTTTCAGTATATTTCAAAAAAAATTGAAATGACAGCGAAAAATTTTTGAATTTTATGACAACCTCGCGACCTTAAAAATATGAGTCAAATTAATTTGCAACAAGTCTATTATTTATCAAAATTGAAATTATCAATTTTATAAATTCGGTAAATTTTTCGCTTTTATCAGCACCAAAATTTACTGACTGCAATTATATTTAACGAAATTTAATTTATTAATATATTTATATATTTATACTTATTTATAATATTTAAAACAAAATTATTATTTATTATTTCTTATTTTTATTATTTATTTTTATATACATTCATAATTAAATATGTTTAAAAATAATTCACAGGATTAAACAAAATTAACAAAATAAAAAACGTAACTATTCAGAGGTATTAAATTTATGTTAATACATTATAACCATTAATATATAAACTATTCAGAGAGTACAAAATTTTACCTGTGAAATTTTCAAAAAATTACCGAAAATCCACAAGATTTTCAATCTTTAAAAATCTAAAAATTTTTAAATTACCTGTGATTTTTTGGGTGGCTGAATAGTTACTAAAAAACAAACTTAATCAAACAAAAATTTAAAAAATAAAATTTAAAGGATCTTATTTTCAACCCCGTGATGACAGCGAAATTTTTTGAAACTTCATAGCAACATCACAATATTAAATATAAAAGCCATTTAAATAAATAACAAGCAATCAAAAATTTAAAATGGAACCCCAAATGCAAAAATTTGTTGAAGCGGTTGAAAAAGAACTAACCGCAGAAGATATTGACACAAGTATAGAAGGCTGTATCGGATGCGGAAACTGCGGGCATGCCTGTGCATGGTACCTTGTATCAAATGACCCGAAATATCACCCGAAAACAAGAGCGGATGTCGTAAGAAATATATACAAAACGTACATTGACCCTCTCGGAAAAATAAAGGCAAATTTAGGATTGATTAAGAAACCAACTGTTAAGGATTTGGAAGATATGAGAGATGCTATGTGGGCATGCACAACCTGCGGAAGATGCACGTTGGCATGTATGCAAGGGGTAAGCAATAGGCGAATGATAAGAATAGCGAGAACTGCTTATGACGCTGCAGAAATACAGCCACCGGTTGTCCGGAAAATTAAAAATGACTGTATAATTCATCATCATTCTTTTGGCTCAACAAAGGATGAGGTTTTCGGAAGAGTTCTTCCGGTACTTCAAAAAGCAGGAATACAGGTTGCAATAGATGTAGTCGGTGCTGAATATTTAGGGATTTGTTCTGCAATAGAAAATACAAAGGTCTATGAGACAGAAGCATCTGTAATGGTGGGTATGCTAAATGCTATGGGTATAAATTATACAATAAGTTCCCAGATTGTTGATACCGGAACTGAAATGCAGGCGGTTGTCGGAAACAGAGCATTAACAAAACAATATTTGGAAAGAATTGAGGAACAGGCAAAACGACTTCATGTCAAAGGAATACTTATTCCGGAATGTGCCTGTGATATCAGAGAATTGATAGTTGAAGCAAGTGATGTTCTCGGAAGGCAATTTGAATTTCCAATAGCGTATGTGGATACATTGGCCATAGATGCTATAAATAGCGGAAAAATACCTGTTGAAAAAGTTGAAATGACTGCAACATATCATGATCCTTGCTGGACATCACGACTAACGGGCTATGTTGAAGAACCAAGGGATTTATTGAGAAAGGTTGTAACAAATTTTGTTGAAATGACCCCGAACAGAGAATACAATTATTGCTGTAATGCCGGTGCAGGTCCTTTAAGAATGTTTCCGTCAAAAGAAGGGGAAATAAATTTAAGGCAAAAGGTCTCTATATTAAAAGCAAAACAAATTGAAGCAACAAACGCCGATGCTGTTTTAACACCTTGTGCAACATGTTATTTGAGTTTAAAGGATATTGTTAAGGAGCATAATTTAAAAACAAAATCAGAATCACTTATCTCTGTTGTTTATAAAGCAATGATGAATGCATTGACAAAGGAAGGAAAGACTGATATAGTAAAATTCCCTGTGAATTACGATAAAATTCCGGAATCATTCAGATATATTAAAAAGGTATAAACCTACATTCCGCACATCTGATCAATTTTTTTTAATTTCCGATTGTTTTTCGCAAAATTTAGACAAAAAATTTGTAAATTTTATCATTTTTGAGGTGGATGTGCGGAAAGTCTGTATAAAGATAAAATTTAAAAAATAAAGATAAAAATATGATAAAAATTTAAAAAATAAAAATTTAAATAAAATTTAAAAAATTTAAAATGGAATTTATTGATTTTATGGCAGGGTATGCAATATTAGCAATTGTGTTGTTTGGGGTTGGAATAATTTATAAATTCGGAAAGACATTTTGGAACAGGGCAACAATGAGGAGAGAAATGAGTCCAAAGACATATACAATACATCCCATAAAGAAAAGGTCTGTTTTAGAAGCATTATATATAGTAAATGTATTAACATTCACGAAATTTTGGGCAAAGGCAAATATGCCGACATTTATGGCACACCTGCTTTATCATGTGGCAATCGGAACCGCTATTTTAACTTACACTCTGTCAGGCATAACCTTATTGATGACAGGCAAAATTTGGACTCTATCTCTACCGGATATGCTCGTATATGTATTTGACTGGTTTACAAAATTTCATTCCACCGAGGGATATGCACTTTTAAATTCGGCAATATTTACTCAAGTGATGATCTATTTATTTATGATTGCTGTTGTATTAGGTATTCTTGCAGAACTGACAACACTAACATTAAGTGTATTAAATAAAAGAGGAATGATCAGTCCGATAGATGAACCCACAAAAATGGCAAACATAAGGACAAGCGGATTGCCAAGGTCAACAAAAGGTGGCTATCAAAGAAAGATTATCGGATTAATGGTGCTTGCAATTGTCGGTTCGTTGTTTTTGCAGTTTGTAGGTGTGCTTGATGAAGAAATTGCATTTTATATTCACGGAACAGTAGCACTGACATTTATAGCAATCTTACCCTATACTATGCTTTTCCATGAAATTGCAAGATGGAGAATGTGTACCGGGGTAAAAAGAATGATGAACAGAACAACCGCATAAAAATCCATAAAAACCATACAAACAAAGGACTGAAAGGATTGACGAGTTAAGAGGCAAGGTAAATTTTTTGTTTTTTAAACCTTGCTTCTTATTGTTTCTTATTATTGTTTTTAATTTTTTTATTTTGTTCAAAGTGTGTTTAAAGTGTCCAAATTTTTCTTATCGCCATTAATTGTCTTTACATCATTAATTGTCTTTACATTATAAAGTATAAAAGAGCATAGTTTTTGTGTTTTATAAAATAAAGTTTTACTTTTATTTTTATTTAAAATTTCGTTTTGAGTATCCTTCCGGATCCAGTACAACATACTCATAGTTTAAATTTTTTAGTGCATGGACAATGTTGTTTATGTTTTTTAAAATTAATCCTGTAAATTCAATACCACATTCAATTCCTGCAATATTTGAACCAATTCATTTGCTACTCAACCATTATGAGTTTATGGATGGACACTAATTCACACGCATAACATAAACAACCATGCCGGGATGTAGGTTATATCGCCTTCCTCTTTAAACAAATCCTTCGTCACAACAATTCCTTTTTTTACAGAAAATTTTTCCATGAATTTGTGTAGTCCTTTAATATCGGATGGTGTTTCGCGGTACTTTACTTCTATTGGAATTATCTCATCTTTGATACACATAATAACATCTACTTCTTCTGTTTCTATCCAATAATACTGTGTCGGATTTATTTCGGATTCTAAATTTTTTCTATAAACAAGTGACGCTACGGCATTTTCTACCAGTTCAGGAATGTTGTTTAAATTATAATTTCTATTTACAGCATTGGCTATTCCAGTATCTACAAAAAATATTTTCCGTTGTTGTTTGAGGAAAGAGTATGGTTTATCATACACAACTGACTCCTTTACAAGATATATGTCTTCGATAAGCGATATATATTTTTTTATGGTGTTGACTCGTGATAAAATAAGTCCTCCTATTTTATTATAGCTAACGCGACTTCCAATCAAACTCGCAAGTAAATAGACCAATTCATTCAATGTTTTTGTGTCCCTTATTTCCTCTATTTCAAATATGTCTCTATGAATTGAAAGATCTTTATATTCAAGAAGCATCTGAAAGACCTCATCTATATTTTTAGTAATGGTTGCAGGGTAACCTCCTTTATGCAGATAGTCGTTAAATGCGATTTGTATTTTATGTTTAGAGGTTATCAAATTGTAATAATTTTTCTTTATCTCATTGGTCTCAAATCCGAAGGGCTTAATCGTTAATCCGTACTTAACACTTAAAAACTCTCTAAAACTTAACTGCAAAAGTATTGTATGATCAATCCGTCCGAGTAATGATTCCCCCGACCCTTTAAGGATTCTTAATGCAGATGAGCCGGATACAACAAATTTTATTTTCAGTCCGAGATCGTGCCAGTGTTTTACCTGCTCACCCCATGTGTCAAGTTTATGAATTTCATCAAGAAAAACAAAAAGAGGTGTTTCCAAATCTTCTACGGGCTTACCTATCAAATTTGAAGATAAATCCGTAATCTCGTCAAGAAGATTGTCACCTAATATATTTGGATTATCACATGATAAATAACATATATGTTTCGCATCAACGCCGTTTTCAAGAAGTTTCTGAATCAATTGATGTATTAATACGGTTTTTCCGGTTCTTCTCGGACCGATTATAGACACTATCTTCTCCCCTCCGGTTTTTCTGTAAATTTCAGATAGGATTAATCGCTCAAAATTGCCTGTTTTTTCTTTTTTTACTTTATTCGTTAGCCACCAAGGATTTTGTATTGCTAATATTTCCTCAAGCCGTTGCCTGTTAACTTTTGTATTCATAATAAAAGACACCATAATTATTTACATATTATTAATTGTCTTTACATTATAAAGTATAAAAGAGCGTCGTTTTTGTGTTTTATAAAATAAAGTTTTACTCTTATTTTTATTTAAAATTTCATTTTGAATATCCTTCCAGATCCAGTACAACATACTCATAGTTTAAATTTTTTAGTGCACGAACAATCTTGTTTCTGTTTTTAATAATTAATCCGATACCTTCAACATTGCATTCAATTCGTGCAATATTTTTATGGTCTCTTACCCTGATATTTATTAAATTTTTTGCTCGTTTTGATGATAGCATTCCATTTATTAAATTTTCTGCTTTTTCAATTCGCTTAATTCGTTCTTTTGTTAATGGTTCATTACACGGAATTCTTGAAGCCAGACATGCCATTGATGGTTTTTCTGCATTAGTGAGTTTTATTTTTCCTGCTATTTTCCTGATTTCTTGTTTTGTCAGTCCTACTTCTGCAAGAGGACTTATTACACCCTCTTCTCTTAATGCCTTTATTCCAAATCTACCCGTATCTTTCAAATCATCGGCATTTGTCCCGTCAGCAATCGCTTCAATATCATACTTTTTTGCAATTTGTTTTAAAATTTCAATGTCTTGCTTCTTGCAGAAATAACACCTGTCGGCAGGATTTTTAAGAAAATTTTCAAAATTTTGATCATCTTTATTTTCTTTATCTTTTACGACTATATGACTTATCTCTATTTCTTTTGCGATCTTTTTTGCACACATTATTTCTTTTCTCGGCATTACGAAACTATCAATAGTTACGGCGAGCGCATTTTTACCTAAAATTTTGTGAGCGGCGTAGGCGACAACACTACTATCAACCCCTCCTGAAAATGCAACAACAACACCTTTTAAATTTTTTATTAAATTTAATAAATTTTCATATTTTTCATCAATCGCATTATTTGTTTTGTGTCCGTTGTTATTCTTTTCACACATTTTAACTAAAAACTAAATCGGAGAATAATAAATTTAAGTGTATAAAATTTAATTTCTTATGATAAAATTTAACAAAATTTAAAAATTTAATCCGGCAAAATGAAAATTTATCTTGACAACGCAGCAACAACACCCGTAGCAAAAGAAGTTCTTGAAGCAATGCTCCCGTACTTTTCTGAAAAATTTGGAAACGCCTCATCCATTCATTCTTACGGAAGAGAAACAAAAGAGGCAATTGAAAAAAGCAGAGAGAAAATTGCTGACAAATTAAATGCAGAACCGGGTGAAATCATATTTACATCCGGCGGAACAGAATCAAATAACTGGGCATTAAAAGGAATTGCATTTGCCAGTAAAAATTTAAAAAGCAACGGCAACAACGGCAAGCCACACATAATAACAACAAAGATAGAGCATAGTTGTGTCCTTAATTCGGCAAAATTTCTTGAAAAGAACGGATTTGAAGTGACCTATCTGGATGTTGATAAATACGGTATCGTTGAAACAGAAAAATTTGAAGAAGCAATAAGAAAAGGTACTGTACTTGCAAGTGTAATTCACGGAAACAATGAGATCGGAACCGTCCAGAGTATCGGAGAAATAGGAAAAATTTGCAGAGAGCATGAAATTTATTTTCATACGGATGCTTGCCAGTCATTTACAAAAGAGGATATTGATGTCAAAAAGCAAAATTTGGACTTGGTAACAATTAACGCACATAAAATTTACGGGCCGAAAGGAGTCGGTGCGTTGTATGTTAGAGGCGGAGTTAAGATTGAACCGCTGCTAAATGGTGGCGGACATGAGAGAAATTTAAGGAGCGGAACTGAAAATGTTGCGGGAATTGTCGGCTTTGCAAAGGCAAGTGAAATTATAACAAAACAATCAATTGAAAGAATGAGAAATTTAAGGGAATATTTAAGCAGGCGTGTTCTTGAAGAAATTCCAAAGTCACGACTAAACGGACATCCGACAAAACGACTGTGTAATAATGCAAATTTTGCATTTAGAAATATTGAAGGCGAATCAATGCTTATGCTTCTTGACAATGCAGGAATATCCGTCTCAACGGGTTCGGCATGTTCTTCCCGTTCTCTTGAACCAAGCCATGTTCTTACTGCTATTGGCCTGCCACCTGAGGAATCACACGGCAGTTTGCGGATTACACTTGGAATTTATAATACACAGGAAGAAATTGATTGGACAATAGAAAATTTAAAGAAAATTGTGGGACGGCTGAGAAATTTAAGTCCGTTTAAATAAAATTTCAAAGGTCTAAAAATCTAAAAAATGTATTCAAAAAAAGTAATTGAGCATTTTATGAATCCGAGTAATGCAGGAGAAATTGAAAATGCTGACGGTGTCGGAATTGCTGGAAACATGGTATGCGGAGATGTGATGCATATGTTTATAAAAGTGAATAAAAGTGCTGACGGCAATAAACATGACCCTAACCATGACATTATAGAAGACATAAAATTTAAAACAATGGGATGTGCTGCTGCAATTGCGACTTCTTCAATGATAACCGAAATTGCAAGAGGAAAAACCATAGAAGAAGGACTGAAAATAACAAAGGCGGATGTTGCGGAGGCACTTGACGGATTACCTCCGATAAAAATGCACTGCTCAAATTTGGCATCGGATGCGCTGGCAGAGGCAATATATGATTATTTTTCAAAAAATAAATATGAAATTTCAGAAGGGCTTAAAAACGCACACGAAAGAATAAAAAAGGAAAGAGAGTATGCGGAAGGTCGAGGGGAAAAAGAAGAATAGAAAAAAACACATGAAAAAATAGAATGTCTGTTGCATGGATTTATTTAATTTTAGCAATACTTTTGGAGGTTGCAGGAACAACATGTATGAAATTTAGCGAGGGTTTTACAAAAATTTTGCCTTCGGTCATGATGTTTGTATTTTATGCAGGAAGTTTCGTTGCTTTAACTTATGCAGTCAAAACCATTGATATAGGTCTTGCTTACGCAGTGTGGGCAGCTGTCGGAATTACTCTTATTGCAATTATAGGGATACTTTATTTTAAAGAGCCCGTAACTGCATTGAAGATTGTATCTATCGGGTTAATCATTATTGGTGTTGTCGGATTGTATTTAAGCGGAACACAGTGAAATTAGAGATATTAAAAAACAAAGGTAAAAATGCTATTTGTTAGCACTTCTTTTTCCCATATACAAAGCTATTTCAAACATGAGAATAAGAGGAACAGAGAGTATAACATCAGACACTATTGTCGGGTCAGGCGTTAGTATCATTATTAATATCAGGAGTGAAGCATATATATATTTTCTTCTCGATGCAACCGATTCGTAATTTAAAATTTTTGCTTTTATTAAAAAATATAAGAGTACCGGACTTACAAAAACAAAACCGGTTCCCAAAAGCATTGCTACAACCAAAAAAACAAAATTATCAATAGATATTAAAGGTAAAACTCCAAGCATATTGACAAAGAACATAAGTATTTTAAATGTTATGGGTAAAATTATTAAGTATGCCAGAGCAATTCCAAAAATAAAAAGAAGTATGGAAGCAGTAAAAAATTTTATAAAAAATTTCCTTTCCCTTATATAAAGTGCCGGCTTTAAAAATTCATAAATTTCATATATGATGAGCGGAAAGCAAACAACAATAGCGATTGCAATGGAAAGCAAAAAATAAACCTCAAGCAAACTTGTCCATGAGCCGGCAATCAGCGAAACACCTTCCGGAAGAATATCTTTTTCTATTTTTTTTAACAAAGAGGAAGTAAAGGTATCATATAAATAATTGTTATCTGAAATATTTGAAGATGTTAAATTTAAATCATTACCATCAAAAAACGGAAACATAGAAGATGGAATTAGCATAACGAAAACAGAAACAATAATTACAGATATGAGAATTATTTTTAAACGATTCAAAAGTTCCTGTAAATGATTCCATACCGACTCTTTTTTTTCTGTGTTTTCTGCCTTTTCATCCATCCTATAAGAGTGTCAATTTTATTAATTTTCAAATTTAGGTGCATCCTTTTTCACGGACTCTGACGCACTTTTAGGGGCCTCCTTATTAGACCCTTCTTTTCCTTTATTTTCTTCTTCTCCTTTTATGCCTTTTTCAAATTCCTTTTTTGCTTTTCCTAACGACTTTGCTAATTCCGGAAGTTTTGCCGCTCCGAAAAGCAAAAGAAGAATCACCAATACAAATAATAATTCCTGCCAACCCAAACCAAACATTTTAAATTTTTGATTTTTAATGGTTTTAAATTTATTGTTAATAATTAATTTTATTTAAAATTTAATTTAACGAACTTCTTAATGACTTTTGCGTTTTATGGATTTGTCGGGTTTCTTGTTAAAAATTTATTTTTATTTATTTTATTTAAATCTTATTGGTATCCTCTCAAAATTTTAGGGTAAAATGTAAAAATTTAGTATTTTGCACCCGTAAAGTAGAGATATACAATTTAATTTACCCTGTTTTATTGAGAGGATACTCTTATTGTTTATTTATTGTTTATTTAAAATATTAATTATTTATTTAACTTTTTAATTGATAATAAATTTAAATTTCAATATTAAAAATGGAAAAATTAAAAACAAAAACAGAGAAAACCGAGAACGGTTTTGAGATTACCAGAAGGAACTTCTTAAAAATAGGTGGTGCTGTTACAGCAGGAATCGCTGTTTCTAATACTGTCGGAGCAAATGAAACAAAAACAAAGGACCCAAAAACCTCTCCGGGAATTGAAGGAAATATTTTTCGGTCGGTTTGTCCGTATTGTGCTGTCGGATGCGGGATGAAAATTTATGTTAAAGATAATAAAGTTATCCATATAGAAGGAGATGAAGAAAACCCGATAAACCGTGGGAGTTTATGCAGCAAAGGTAATGCGGCAATTCAGCAGATATATAATGATTTCAGAGTTAAAAACCCGTCAAAAAAATCTGGAAACGGCGAATGGGAAAAAATTTCGTGGAATGATGCATATAATGAAATTTCTGAAAAATTAAAAGCGATAAAGACTAAATATGGACCGGATGCAATCGGATTTTACGGCTGCTCTCACGCTACAAATGAAGAGGACTACCTGATTCAAAAAATTGCAAGAATAGTTGGTACAAACAATATAGAACATCAGGCAAGAAAATGTCACGCTTCAACTGTTGGTGCCTTAAGCCCTTCATTCGGAAGAGGTGCGATGACAAATCACTGGGTGGATATTAAAAATGCCAAATGTATTTTTATTATCGGAAGCAATATTGTTGAAAATCATCCCGTTGGATTTCAGTGGGTTACGGAAGCAAGAGAAAAGAATGAGGCAAAAATTATTGTTGCAGATCCAAGATATACAAAAACAGCAAATAAGTCAGATATTTATCTTCAGCATCGCCCCGGAACAGACATCGCATTAATAAACGGGATATGTAAAGAAATAATTGAAAACAAATGGTATGATGAGACATATTTAATGAACAGGACAAATACGCCTTTCCTGTTAAAAGAAAGTAAATTAATTGAAATAAAGATAAGTGCATTAGCGGACAACAAAGGAATAAAGATAAGGTCAGGTAATGGAAATGATAAAGTAAAAATAACAATAACCGGAAAGGATGAGAATGGAAAAGATGTAAAAGAAGAAATTTATTCGGATGGAAAAAATTTTGTATCTTCAAAAAATAAATTCTCTTTTGTAAGTAAAATAGAAAATGAAAAAGCGTCGGGAGAGGTGGAAATTCTTAATGAGAATGACAAAGAAATTTCAAAGATTCCCGCAGGTGTAAAGGTCTATGGGGACTGTTATGGAGCTTATGCGGGTGTTTTTACAGCAGATGAAATGAAGACAAATAAAGATACGATATTCAGCAAGCTTGTTGAAAATGTTTCTTCCTATACTTTGGAAGAGGTTGAGAAAATTACATGGGTAGAAAAGGAACAGATAAGACAAACAGCAGAAATTCTCGCAAAAAATAAGCCCATGACTATTTTGTATTCGATGGGCACAACACAGCATACAACAGGCGTGCAATATATAAGAAGTTATGCTATTTTGCAGTTGCTTTTAGGAAATGTGGGTGTTCCGGGGGGCGGAATCAATGCAATGAGAGGAATCAGTAATGTTCAGGGAGCAACCGATATGGGATTGAGCCACATATTGCCTGCTTATTTATCAGTTCCGCAAAAAGATCAGAAATTAGATAATTACTGGAGTTCATTTGGAAAAGCACGACTCGGGAAATTCAGGCAAAATGAAATTTTTAATATCGTAACAGACAATCTTCCGGAAGATAAATTTTCGGGACACAAAGGTGGAAACGGAATGGGGTTGTGGGGAATAAATTATAAACAATTGCCAAAAGGAAACGGATATAGCAGCCAGGTTATGCTCAGAAAGGCAAAAGAAGGAGCAGTAAAAGCGTTAGTAATATTTGGAGAAAATCCTATGGTTTCATCTCCAAATTTAAAAATAGTTAAAGAGGCATTCAAAAATTTAGAATTGCTCGTTGTCGTGGATATTTTTGAATCGGAAAGTGCAGCATCAGAAAGAAATGAAAACAGTTCTACATATTTATTGCCTGCAAGCACATTTGCAGAAAAAGCCGGGAGTGTATCTAATAGCGGAAGATGTGTTCAGTGGAGATACAAGGCAATAGATCCATTGTATGAGTCAAAACCGGATTTGGAAATTTTGATAAATTTGGGGAAGAACTTATATGAAAAAGGTGTTTTAAATTTTGATACGAATAAATTTAACAACTGGCAGGAAGCATTCAATTACGTGTTCAACTATGGATATTCTCCGAATAATACCGGCTTTAATGGTGAAATAGTTAGTGAAAATGTGTTGAAGGAAGTAACAAAGTGCTGCTGGATTTATGATGTGATTGGAAAATATGCAGGGGTGATCGAAACAAGAAGCACGGATGAATTTGGCGATGAAGTAATAAATAAGGGAACAAATTATGCAAAAAGAAGAGACAATATCAGCGATAACGGAGAAGGTGTTTATCCTGGGTGGGGATGGACGTGGCCGGTAAACAGGCATGTTTTATATTATGTTCATCCGGAAAAAGGAAAAAATCTGGAAATTCAATATAAATTTAAGGACGATACATATAGGCCAAACAAAAAGGGCTCATACTTTATTCCGAACGATGGATTTTTGACAAAAGAAGGTGTTGCGGCGTTAGGTGCATTAACTTCAACTTTGAAAGATGGATTTCTGCCGAAACACATGGAACCGATAGAATCGCCTTATCCGGATTTATCTAAAAAGTATCCTCCTTATGTGAAATTTGATACGGACACAAAGAAAAATACGAGCAATATAGGAGAACTTGAAATCGGAGATGTTAATGAATTTCCTTATGTTTTAACAACTTTCAGGGTATTAGAACATATGCTCGCGGGACAAACAACAAGAAATATCCCTTATTTGGTTGAATTAGAACCCGAGCCATTTTGTGAAATTAATGAGAAATTAGCAAATGAAAAAGGGATAAAGAATGGTGATTATGTGAAAATTTCAACGAAAAGGGGAAGTGTTAAAGTTAGGGCAAGAGTTAATGGAAGGGTTAATGAAAAGACAATAGCTGTTACATGGCACTGGGGATTTAAGGGCTTATCAACAGGTGATTCTGCAAATTACCTAATAATAGATGCAGTTGACCCAAATGCAAACATTCCTGAATATAAAGTCGGGTTGTGTGATATTAAAAAGGCATAAATTTAAAAAATTATATAAAAATTTAAAAATTTAAAAAATGACAAAGTCCCTATTGATTGATTTAGGTAAATGTACTGCGTGTAGATCCTGTATTGTGGCATGCAAGAGCTGGAACAAATTAGAGCCAAGAATAGAAAACAGAAATCAGGATGAAATAAGAAAGGCGGTTGAAAAGGCAAAAGGTACGGATAAATTTAGTGACAATGAATTTACCTACATACACGAAAAAGACATTAAAAATTTTTATAAAAGACAATGTATGCATTGTGATGACCCTCAATGTGTAAAGAATTGTCCCGCCCATGCGATAGTAAAATATGATAACGGTGCGGTTGGAGTAGATAAAGAAAAATGTGAAGGTGTCGGATTATGCGCACAGGTCTGTCCTTTTGGTGTTCCGGTTATGGATGAATATAAAAAGCCAGTAAAATGCACTTTGTGCTATGATAGGATTACGCAAAATCCCGTGTTAGAACCAGCTTGTGTGAAAACATGCCCTTCAAAGGCATTAAAATTCGGTGATATTGATGAAATGAAACAATATGCATCTAAATACAAGTATGTTTATGGCGGAGGAGTAAATGACAGCTATAATTCATCTGTAATTTACTCTTCAAATATACCTTTTGAAGAAATTGACTTTAAAGTAGCAGAGGTTCACAACATAGCAAATGTTTTAGATGCGATTAAGCACCCTGTCGGTGTTTTAAGTATATTAGGGGGAGCTGCATTAGTCGGATTAAAAATTTATGGTGATAGAAAGAAAAAGGTGCAGGAAGGTGAAAAATAAAATTAAAAGATAAAATTTAAAAAATTTAAAATTTACGCTCAAACATTTATAAAAATCTATAAAATTTTTAAAATGGATATAAATAAAATTTTACTTTGGGGACTCATAATAAGCAGCGCAGTAATTGTAATTGTAAGTATTCAGCCATATATTTTGGGAACAGAGCCAACAATTCCAGGAACAGGAATGATCGTAAAGATATTTTCTATAATATTGGGCATTCTGTTTGTAGTAAGGGTTGTTTATGTCATAAAAAACAAAACAGGGAAAAAATATAAAGGTATGACATTGCTTGCCTGCGCACTTGGGATGCTTTCAATTGCATTTCTGTTGTTTACCGGGTTGCTTGTCGGAAATTATTCCGGATTTCTTCCAGTAAGTGTGGATCTTTCTCAGTCAATTGATCAAATTTTAATTCCGTTGAGGACGATAAGCATATATTTTGCGATTGCCGGAATAATAATGCTTTTAAGTGTAATATTGAAGCCATCTTTTCGAACTTAAAAATTTAAAGAAAATTGCGGGACGACTGAGAAATTTAAGCCAAAATATTTCAAATATTTTTTAATACCCGTGAAATTTTCAAAAAATTACTGAAAATCCACAAGATTTTCAATCTTTAAAAATCTAAAAATTTTGGGGGTGTTAACTATAGATATATTTAATGTTTGAATCCTAATTTAGTCTTTGTGAAAAAATAAGTTGACAGGTTGTAAGGAAACTAAAAAATTCACCTTCAATTTTTGAAAAATTTGTGTTTTTTCACCTTCAACTTTTACATTCCCTTACAGCCTGTTGAACATCTTTATTTATTTTTTCTTTTTGATTGATTTATTGTGTAATTCTATTTTGGATTATATTTCAAAAAAAATTGAAATGACAGCGAAAAATTTTTGAATTTTATGACAACCTCGCGACCTTAAAAATATGAGTCAAATTAATTTGTAACATGTCTAATAATTATTTTTGTTTTGCAAAGATAATTATTTTTGGCTCTTATTTTCAACCCAGTGATGACAGCGAAATTTTTTGAAACTTCATAGCAACATCACAATATTAAATATAAAAGCCTTATTTTTATAACTTGTTCAATTTATTTTTTCACAACCCCTTAGTATATGGAAACCGTATGCAAAAAATGTAGGGGTACAAAATGTGTAAAGAGTGGAAAAGTTCGCAATAAGCATCGATACAATTGTAAGTTGTGCGGATATAATTTTGTGCTTGACAGGATGTAAGGGAATTACCAAAAATGAACCCTTGCTATTGTGACAATATATAAAAAGGCAAAATTTGGACAATTTTTAAAGGTAGAATTTATGCGTATATATTGTTATAATATATAAGAGGCCTAAAAATTTAAGTTTCCTTACATCCTGTTGATGATGAAAGAGAAAAGGTTGGACAAGAAGGAAAGGCGTTGGCAGTTTTGTTGTATTCCGCGGGCAAATCAAGTTATGGGTTTATCGCGAAACTTTTTAATGTATCTAGACCTGCAGTTTTGAAATGGATGAGACGTATAGGCAAAAGATTGCCAGAACCAAGTGTTGATAGTGAAATCAAAGAGGTTCAAATAGACGAGATGTGGCATTTCCTTAATAAAAAAAACGAAAAATATGGGTCTGGAGAGCCTTGGATTGTAGTACAAACAAAACCATTGGAGGGGGTATTGGCGATCGTTCTATTAAAACGGCTAAAAAACTCTACGAAAAATTGAAACATTTAGATGCAGTATTTTATGTGGACTATTGGGATCCATACAAACAGATTTTTCCAAAAAATAAACTCGTGATAGGTAAGAAACACACTACTCTCATAGAAAGTAACAATTCCAACATACAGCATTTCTTGGCAAGGATGACAAGAAGGACAAAGGTTGTTTCAAGATCTGTAGAAATGGTTGATTTGACTTTAAGACCATGCTGGAATATAAATGAGAACAATATGTTTATACTCAATAACGGCAAAAACATCGCTTTTTTATAGCACATTTTTTAAAGATTTGAAAAACTCAATTTATAGGAATGCACAGCATATAAACAAGAGATATGCTCTTTATTCACATTACGATTTCATAAATTTGAAAATGCTCAATTTGTAAAGTTGTGCAGTATAGCACATTTCAAGATAAATTTTTATCTATCTTTGGTTAACACTCCAAAAATTTAAAGAAAATTGCGTAACGACTGAGAAATTTAAGCCCGTTTAAATAAAAACATTAATTTCGCGAAATTTACTCCATCCTCCAATTTTGCAAAGAGGTGATATGATAGAACTTGCTCAATATTAAAAGGTAAATCACTTATAACAGTTAAAAAATCACAAGTAACCTCCACTCTTTATTGAGCATATTCATATGATATAATAAGTAAAATCAATTACTCCTTACTATCACTACTTGATAAATTTAAAACAGCATTACTTGTTTATCATTACTCCACGACGGGAACTTGCTCAATATTATAGGGTAAGCCAACGCACATCGGTTTATGGCGTATTTTTTTAGACACGCCCACACAAAACTTTGATGACAGATTTTTACATAGGGTTCGAAGCGATGCGATTTTTAGAAATCCACATCAAATGATTGCCCAAAATTTGTGCCAAAATTCGCTTTAAAAATCATTTCACTCGTTGATGCTCGTTCAAAGCTTTTGAATTTTTGATAAAATTTGATAAAATTCAAAATCATTTCACTCCGCTTCGCTACGTTCATTTTAAACTTTAACAAAAGTTTATAAATGCTTGAACTCAACAGAGTGAAAGCAAAGCTTTTTTATTGCAGATATACTTTGTAATGCAATAAAAAATCGCTATGTCATTGTAGCAAAATAACTTGTTTGTTTATAACAAATATTTTTTCTTTGTAAACTCTTCTTTTCTACTCTATTTATAATTAATTTTTGATACTATTAAGGAATGAAATATTGCCCGAATGCCTGTATTTTTCTATTTTTGTTGTTTGTTGGTTTTTAAATATTTTTTACGACCCAATATTTAAGTATATTAATTGTATATTTAATTACTTTTACATATAATTATTTAATAAATTAATAATATTTTTTACGACCCATACAAGATATAAAATGAAAATGAATTGGTATGTTAAACGCCACCACCATAATTATTACTCGCTTGTAGAGCCATACAGAGTAAATGGTAAAAATAGACATCATACGATATTTTATTTTGGCAGAATGACACAAGAAGAATTGCAGAGAATTAATAAAAAGTTAGAAATTATGAAAAGTTGCAATATGAAAAAATATAAATCCAAATAAAGAAACTTTATAAATTATTATATCCGTTAATGAATGAAAAAATGCGGAGATTGTGGAGTGCTGCCGAATCAAAAGTTTTAGGCCAAGGAGGTATTAGTCAAGTAGCAAAAGCAACAGGAATATCAAAAACTACAATTTTAACAGGTCAGCGAGAACTGCAAAATCCAATG
>CCXY01000188.1_pt1 | contig 30439 bp, 27 predicted proteins | sample 244351 | NCBI WGS metagenome assembly CCXY01 (sample SAMEA2779768, study PRJEB6121) | groundwater metagenome | isolation source: sulfidic groundwater | reverse complement strand
TTTTTCAAGGATATCTCTCCTGCCTTCATACTCATTTCTTAATCTTTCCTCATCATACTCTGCAGTGTCCCATTCCCAACTTGGTTCAGTTTCTCTAAAAAGAAATCGGTCACAGAATATCTTATTTTTATCTAAACTCTTAAATCTCTTGTCTCCTAAGTTTGCTTCTTTTTCACAATTCCAAGCATCACATGAAAAATCACAAATCACTTCTGCAAATTCCAAGGAATTTTTTTTCGTTGACTTTAGTGTTGTAGTGAAAAGCCGACTATTAATGTAGAATTTAGTATCGATAAACCACCCGTTTTTATCAACAACCAAATCAGGAGGTTCGCAATCATAATTCCCTATTATTTGCCCTTCATAAAACATCGTCATATTTTTTCCATCAACATACCCTTTGCCGCTAACTGTTTGATAAACCACCCAATTTTCATAACCTTTTTGGGAACACTCTGTAACAACTCTGCTGTGCTCAAGTACACACTGCCTTCTTATCTCATAAGGCCAATTGTCATAGTTCTCAATAGAGTCTTCATAAGTGGATTGAGAACCTATACCATAAACAGAGTGGACCGTTGCAGAAGTACAGTCTGTTAGCAATAGGAATGCCGATCCCACAGCAATTATTACAACTAACCCTATTAAATTTTTGTTTTTCATTTTGAATTTATTTAAATTTTAAAGTTAATAAATGTTTTGATATCTAAAATTAAAGTGTTCCGAAGTCAATTGCGTATAACAATGTATATCCGCAGTTACTTCACATATCCTCCTGATTTGGCATGATATATGCATTGCGCATATCCCTCCAATTTGGCATGATATCTGTAGTTATTGCGTATATCTCACATTTGGGCGAGATTTTATTTTTTAATTTTGTCAATAAAAATAATTGTTTAAAGTTAATAAATCCTACATTCCGCACATCTGATTAGATTTTCTCAATTTAATTATAAATTGTATTATTAAATATTAGGTAATGATAAACAAGTAATGCTGTTTTAAATATACTTTCTAATTTATAATTATTTTATAAGTATGATTCAATAAAAATAAATAAAAATATTTGTAACTATTCAGCCCACCCAAAAATTAAAGGTAAATTTTTTGACTTTTTTAAATTTTTTGAAATTTTCACAGGTAAATTTTTGTACCCTCTGAATAGTTACAAATATTTTTCTATAAAATTAAGATGAAATTAGTAATCCCGAATGCAAATTAGAAAAAACTAAAAAAATTGAAAATCACATAGAAACCATAATATTTTATCTGTCATTATAATTTAGCACTATCTCTTTAGCACTACCAAATCTTAAATTTTTATCAAGTATAAATTATAAATTTCTAATTTCCCACTTGAGTCGGTTGTGCCTGATGTAAAAATGTTTGTAATTCGGTACCTAATTTAGTTATTCCTTCTTTCAGTTTTTCCTCTTGTCTTTCCATCGACTTCAGCCGAACCTCTGCTATCTCTTTGTCCTCTTTCAGTTTTGCAATTGTTTCATCCTTCTTCGTTTCAACCATAATCCTTCCGACAATAGCATAAATTTTTCCTTCATTGTAATTTTCTATCTTTTTTAATGCTTCTTCACTTTCGCTTATCTTTGCCTTTAACTGCTGTTCCTGAATCATAAAATATTGCAAACTTTCCTGCATCTGCTGATACTGCATTATTTTATCCCTTACATCGTCCTGCATTTCCATTTTAAATTTTAAAAAGAAATTTTAAATTCATAATATTTTAAGTTTAGGTGTTTTACGCCGCTTTACCACATTCTTCTGCAAAATTTTTCATATCCTCTATGCTCATAAATTCGCCACTGTGGCTTTTTCCATTCGCAAGGCATCCGAATTGCGGAATTCCTCCGCCTGTATTTATTTCATTGGATGCACATTCTGTTACAATCTTTACTTTGTTCGGCTCTTTTTCTGCTTCAACCGAGAAAAATTTATATCCTTGAGCAGTTAAATTTTGAACCCATGGCTTCATCTTTGTACAATGCGGACACCAGTCAGTATGATAAAATATAACCACTCCTTTGTCGATCCCATATCCTTCAAAACAAGAATAGGAAAAATTTCCGGCATCTAAAATTTCAATTGTAATGTTGTGAGTTATTATTTTAACATCTATGACCTTAGCCAGCCATGGCAAATGATTTAAATTTGTATATTCTTTGCCTTTCACCGGCTCTGTATTATTGAATATTGCTTTAAATGTACTTACAGGCATTTCTTGCGGAATTACTTTTGAAACCGCTTCGGGAAGTCCGTATCCGTCTTTCGGAGGAATAACAAGGTCTTTGCTTTCACCTATTTTCATTCCGACAACACCTTTATCAAAGCCCTTTATCATCTGCCCGCTTCCAACGGTAAATTTTACAGTTCCATTATCAAATATTGTTCCGTTAGTTAATTTTCCTATGTATGCAACCTCAACAAAAACCTCGTTTTCAACAGTTGTCTTTACACTTTCATTTACTTTTGCTAATTCTACTGCTGACTTATTACATTCGTCTGCAAATTTTATCATATCGTCCATGCTCATAAATTCACCTAAATGGTATCCTTTATTTGAAGGGCATCCGAATTGCGGAACCCCTTCTCTGAAATTCAAAACATCTGACAAGCATTCCTGAACGATTTTCATTTTTCCTGCATCACTTCCTTCCGCCCATAAAAATTTATATCCTCGAGCAGTCAAATTTTGAATCCACGGCTTCATCTTTACACAATGCGGGCACGAATTTGAATGATAGAATGCTATTGTGTCTAAACTCACATTGTATTTTTTTAGACATATAAGCAGTGATGCCTTTTGATCGCTTATGTTTTTTATTGTCACATGAAAATTTAATGTTTCCCCTGTCAATGGATGTTGTCCTACATAGAATTGTGTATCTGTAACATTAAATATCTTTATTGCACCTTGAGGCGTAGAATAAACAGTATTTGCTTTTGGTTCATGACTTAATTTTACGGAAACAATTTCTTCATAATTTATATTTTTCTTTTCCGCTACTTTCGTTCCAATCAAATCCTTTTCAAAAGGCTCATTCTTTCCCTGAGCAGAGATATTTTTTATAAAAATCATCTTTGTTATATTGTTTTCGGTAATATTTGCTTTTACATTATCCCCTTCTTTTACAAGTTTTCCTCCTGAATCTACACATCCGCTTATCAACACGCTCAAAATCAAAATTGCTCCGACTGCTGCAATTCCTAATAATTCATACCCTTTTAACAAATTTTTTCCATCCATTTTAAATTAAATTTTGCCGTTTTTATTATATTTTTTAAATTTTTATAAATTATTTGATAATTACAATTTCGGTAAATAATTAATTATTAAATTTAATGAATTTCATATTTTAATCATTAACTCTACACCCTATATCTTCATATCTTGCTTTTTTTCCTATCCATTGCCCAAAAAGAGTGGCGTTTTTTATTATTTCTCTTTGTTTCTTAACGATATAGTTTTTTGTAATCTCCCTTGTTTTTGTTACATTCTTATATTTTGTTACATTCGTATCCTCTCAAAATTTTAGGGTAAAATGTAAAAATTTAGTATTTGCACCCGTAAAGTAGAGATATATAATTTAATTTACCCTGTTTTATTGAGAGGATACTTACATTCCTTGTTTTTGTCATTGTTTGGTTTTTGATAATCTCTTTTGTCGGAGCTATTACTTCAATAGTAAAATATATTCCTTCGCTCTTATCACATGTACTATCGTAATACATTGCTTCAAACGTATGTGTTTCTCCGGGATTCAATAAATACAGACCACTTAAATATAAACCCCCTGCAAGCGTGCGCCAGGAAACATTTACAGCAAATTTCCCGCTTATATTATCTGAATTCCGAATTTTCGCCGCTGTGCCCACACAATAACATCCGGAACTACTCTTCTGACATTTATCTTTTGTAAATTTTAATGGAAATTTTATATAATTTATCGGAACTGTTGCGTTATATTCTTCTGTTGTAACTATTCAGCCACCCAAAAAATTATAAGTAAATTTTTTGATTTTTTTTGTATTTTTTGAAATTTTCACATGTAAATTTTTGTACCTTCTGAATAGTTACCTTCTGTTTTATTATATTTTTCCGTATCATTATAGGACTCTTCTCCTATATAATATTCCACATAGGTATCGGTAGAATTTTCACAATATGCATGATTTACTTTGTATTCAAAAGGCACAGCAAAAATTACATACCATACAATCAACAAAATAGCGGCAATAATTCTTATCATGTATTTACGCCTTTTTTCTTTCATCTGTTTTTTGGTAGTGATAAAGATGTAATGATATTTTAAATAATATAGTGAATCCATCAACATTTTACACCCAATCTACGATTCATCAATCTGCTTCAATAGTGTAAAAAGTCAGCAGATTGAATATGATCTCAATTTTAATTATGATTCAACAAATTATAACTTATCATTACCTATATAGCACTACCTGTTTTTGTTCTACTATATTTTGTTTCCTGATATCCTCTTCTATTGGCCGCTCTTTACAGCTCGTGCAAAAATTTTTTATATCGGGATAAATTTTTCCGCATTTCGGGCATTTCTTCATATGTTAATTCCGTAAATTTTATTTCATTATTTCTCTCTTATTTCTCTCTTATTTTTCATCTTATTACTTTTATATATTCGCCGATTGCTTTTCTTGATGTTCCGACAATTATAAATTTTTCATAATCTGTTCCGTTATTTATTTCTTCAAGCATCCCGGAAACCGCTATATTTTCACCTTCAAATGCCTGCCCGATGTATGTATGTGTCCAACATAAAATTTTTGAAATTTCTTTGCGTTCAATAATTTCATAATAAGCAGGATATGAAAACGGACTTGACTTGATAACTCTACCTTTCTTTACAATATTTCCGATTTTTTTAAAATTTAAATTTACTTGGACATCATCCGAAAGCAAAAGATCAAATTTTCTGTTGTTGATTGTTCCTTTATTAAATTTCCTCTTTTCGTGCCATAAAAATTCATCATAAGTTAATTCATTACCGAATATCCGCTTTGCATAGAGTTCTTTCCATTGTTCCGAATTTAAGTTCTTAACTACCCAGTTGTTTAAAATTGATTGTTTGATTGCATCCCTCGCCTTGTTAAAATTTTTTGTTCCGTAAACAACAAAGTCAATGTCAGAATCATCCCTGTAACATTTAATAAGTCCGGAACCGGAAATTCCCAAATTTTTTGTATTGGTAAAATTTGAGATAAATTTAGCCAAATCGTATACATCTCGCTCATAAACATCTGCGTGCTCATTAATTATATCGTTCAGTCGTTTTCTTCCGATAAAAATTTTGACATCGTCAAGAGCGTCAATAACAACAATTCCTCCGTCAACCTTTTTAAGAATTCCATCTGTTTGTGCATATCTTAAAGAACATACCAATGGTTTTGTGCTTAAAACAGCATAAAATTCAGAATCCTTTTCTATGAAGTCCCTGTGATTTAATCTATATTGCATTCTTTTGCCTTATTTTCAAGTTCGGAAATTTTAGCGTTAATACCTTTTGTTTCCTCATCGCTCACATTGATCTTTTTACCTGTTTCCGCTGCTTTTTTATAGTCATCAACTGCCAGCAGGATTCTTCCGCATGAAGTATTTCTCGGTTTCATTGTTCCGTTTTCATCTTCGGCAACCGTTATCTCTATTCCTTCGTATGCTAATCCGAAGAATTCGTTAAGCGATGCCATTGATTTATATGCTTTAAATTTATTTGCATCATTATCTAATAACTCAATTTTAAGAAAACCATAGCACTGATCCGCTTCTACATCCCACTCAATTGCAAAATAAGCATAGCACAAAATGTTTTGCGCGTTTGCCCTGTCTTCCTCACTGCCGTGATATTCCGTAAGTAAATTTATTGCTATTTTTGAATGTTCTATCGCATCGTTGTAGTCCTTATTTTCTAATTTTTTCTGTGCGAGCGTTATATACATATAAGCAATTCCTAATTCGGCGTTACTGCTTTTATTAGCTATGTTTGAAATTTTAACTGCTTTTTCGTAATAGACCATTGCATTTTCGGAGTCATTGTTTTTTGCATAAACATAGGCAATTCTCAGATATGTATCCATCAGGCCTTTGTTATCATCACTCTTTTTTAAGTAATCCTCGGCAAGTTTTAAATTTTGCAGTGCAATATCATACATATTCCATTCGGTATAAAGAGTTCCTATTCCAAGATAATTATAGCCGATTGTTTTATATTCTCCCTCGTTACTTAATGCCATCGCTTTATCATAAATTTCCTTTGCTTTTGTAAAGTTCTGTAAATTTAAATAATAATTTGCCAGTTGGGAATAAGCGTAAAATTTCTTTTTAGTGCCATTTAAATTTTCTGCAATATCTACCGCTTTCATTAAACATGTTGCATTTTTCTCATAATACCATCTCCAGAACATTGCTTCATACATGCAGTTTGAAAATTTTTTTTCACCTGCAATATTTGCAGCATTTTCATAATATCCTTTTGCAATTTCTTCTTTTTCCAATTGAGAATATAATTTTGCGATTCTCGTATAATATATGCATTTCTTTTCGGAGTTATTTTCTTTATTTAGCAGATTGTTGTATTCATCTATGGCACCTGCAATATTGCCTGCATTTTCCTTTTGAAGTGCTGCATTTTCAGCAGTGCTGATTTCCGGGGGCTTATCAACATAAGGATGCAAAAAAAGGTATGTACCAAAAAACAACAGTATAAGAGCAGCAAAAAAAATTATCGGGAAAAAATTTCTTTTCTTTTTCTTTTCCCCACCTTTATCTTCTTTATTTTCTTTATTGATATTGTTTTGAACCATTTTAAAACTTGTTTTAAATATATAACATGACTATCTGCTGTTGACCAAATTAAACATTACCACAATGAACCATTAAACAGCATATTTAATTGTGATTTATACTGTGAAACGNCAGAAATTGCACTTTTTATTGAATGGCATATTGTATGTTGCTTACTAACAAGAGATTTACTCTTTGCTTACATTACGGTTTCATAAATTTGAAAAAACGCAGTCTGTGAAGTTGTGAAGTATATATCCAAAATGGCATTATTTAATTCAGTCATTTTTTTATAATCGCCGATAGTCACGTATAACAAATAATACAACAAATGACAAAATATTTAATCGGATTATTAATAAGAAATTGGTTAAATTTAGTTAAATTTATTGTAACTATTCAGCCACCCAAAAAATTAAAGGTAAATTTTTTGACTTTTTTAAATTTTTTGAAATTTTCACAGGTAAATTTTTGTACCCTCTGAATAGTTACAATTTATTTATGAAATAAAATGAAACTCTCAACTGTAATAGGAATTATAATTATAGCGGCATTCTTTTTATTCCCGATATTGACAAATTTTGCAGTCATTCCGGAAGATATTGAGCCGCAAAACATAGGTGAATTTTTAGGGGGCATTTTTCAGTATTGGATTATCGTAATTTCAAAAATTTTTAAATTTTGAAATATGAGTATTTTTACTGAAAATTTATAATATAAAATTTTCGGTAGTGCTAAATAGGTAATGATAAGTTATAATTTGTTGGTATCCTCTCAAAATTTTAGGGTAAAATGTAAAAATTTAGTATTTTGCACCCGTAAAGTAGAGATATACTATTTAATTTACCATGTTTTATTGATAGGATACATTTGTTGAATCATAATTAAAATTGAGATTATAGTCAATCTGCTGACCTTTTACACTATTGAAGCAGATTGATGAATCGTAGATTGGGTGTAAAATGTTGATGGATTAACTATAATAGAGTTGTTGCAAATTAAAAATTTTAAGGGTAAAAACCAATAAAATTTAAAGGTAAAAAAGTTATTTTGCAACATGTCTAATATTTAAAATATCATTACATCTTTATCACTACCAAATTTTCAATCTTTAAAAATAAACTAAAAACCTGATTAAATTTATTTCAAAATTTATAATCGTATTTATAATTATACTTTTATTTCTTTCATTCCTTTATAAATATAACTTATCATTAACTGTGCAAATATTATTGAAATCGTTGCAATCAGGACCTCTATCATCCAGTTAGGAAGCCCAAAAAGCATAACTTCCTGAGAATATATGCTTGGCCATAAAGTAAATATGCTGTTCGGAATCATAAACAGAACGCTTGCCCGTGTTAAAAGTTCTATCGCTATACTCAGGCGCGCAGTATATTTTGTATACTCCGTAAGATTCTTTGACTCTATCGCCTGAATGATTCCGTTTAATTCTTTTTCCAGTCCGGCGGATAATTTTCCATACTTGTCAAGTTCGGCAAGTATATCTACAGCATAATATTCTACATTTTTCTTTGAGATATATTCTCCTTCTCCTCTTTTCATATAGGATATAATAACAGACTGATATAAAAGTACTCTTGAAAATGTCTTTATATTGTCTCTTATTTTATTAACGATATTTAAATTCATACTATTTTTCTCAACCGAATTTCGTAAATTCTGAAGATGGTCGTCTATTGTACTGATTACATCCATATTTTTATCAACGATTTCATAAAGGAGTTGTGCGAGAACAAAATTATTAAATTTATTTATATTTTCTTTTTCATCTTTAATTATTGCATTGATGTTTTTTATGAAGTGATTTATTGGTGTGGAGTCCTCTTTGTGTATTGTTATTACCGCATCAGAGGTTACAAAAAAATAGATTGTTTTGACTACCTTATCCTTTCCTATATAACTTATCTTAACCAAGGTGTAATTTATACCGTCTTCAACCTGACAATATTCGTCCTCATTTAATAGTCCTTTTTCAATCTTCATCCCAAATATATCTTCTGGTAAATCGTCTGTTTTCAAATCAAGCCACGAGTCTTTCAACTCATCCAACGAAATTTTCTCTGCTTCAATCACAGTAATATGTCCGTTCCCGGAATATTTAAAAATTTTCATCGTAAATTTTAGAATAGTATATTAATTTTAGAAGTAAATTAATTTATTTAGGACTTATGCAAGATAGGGTCGTGTCCCCAGATTGTTAATTAAATTCTGCTGAGGATTATCTCAGTTTGGTAGTGATAAACATGTAAGGCTCTGATAGTGCTAAAGAGCTATGGAAAAAAAAATACCTCAAAAATATCAGGAAAATTTAGTTTTTTACACGGATGACAGGGATGCATACAAAGGTGTTATTCCAGAAAAACAGCATATAGTGGCAGATAAAAAGCCTGGCAAGACAAACATTATTGAAAGGTTCAATTGTACAATGCGTCAACGAGTGTCAAGATTAGTATGCTTGACAGGTTGTAAGGAAACTAAAAAATTCACCTTCAATTTTTGAAAAATTTGTGTTTTTTCACCTTCAACTTTTACATTCCCTTACAGCCTGTTGAATATGCTCAATAAAGAGTGGAGGTTACTTGTGATTTTTTGACGGTTATGAGTGATTTACCCATTAATATTGAGCAAGTTCGTATGCTTTACTAAAGTTGTATAATAATACTGAAGTTTTGCGTTTTACTTTTTTGACAGGTTGTAAGGAAACTAAAATTTTTAGACCTCTTATATATTATAACAATATATACGCATAAATTACACCTTTAAAAATTGTCAAAATTTTGCATTTTTATATATTGTCACAATAGCAATGGTTCATTTTTGGTAATTCCCTTACATCCTGTTGACAGGTTGTAAGGAAACTAAAAAATTCACCTTCAATTTTTGAAAAATTTGTGTTTTTTCACCTTCAACTTTTACATTCCCTTACAGCTTGTTGACCTCGCTGTTGCTCGGAGATTTCAAAAATTATTTTTGAAATGCCAAAAAACTAATTTCTATGTGCGTAAACTTTTCAAAACGCAAAACTTGAGTAATAATATATAGACTTTAAAATAAATAAAATGTTAGAAAGAAATCGCTAAATTTAGTATTTTAAAAGACTTATTTACTCAGAATATCAATATACTTAACGAAGTTTCGTTGAAATCAAAAAAATGTTAATGACTTGGGGACAGCATCAAAAATTCTTCAAAGTGGATAAACCAAACACAAATAATGTAAGAAAGGTTGAGACAAAAACAGCCCTTATATCTGTTTATGATAAGCGAGATATAGTAAATTTTGCCCGATGTCTTGGAGATGCTGGATACAAAATAATTTCAACATCTGGAACAGCAAAGTTGCTTGCAGGAAACGAGGTATGTGCCGAAGAAATTTCAGAGATAACCAAATTTCCTGAAATTCTTGACGGAAGAGTCAAGACTTTGCATCCCGCGATATTCGGAGGATTATTGGCAGATAAAAACAATGAAGCACACATATCAGAAATAAAAAAGCACAACATCCTGCCGATTGATTTGGTTGTTGTAAATTTATACCCTTTTAAAAATGTTATAAACAGGAAACATACCATAAATGAAGCAATTGAAAACATAGATATTGGCGGTGTTTCATTAATCCGTGCAGGTGCAAAAAATTATAAAAATGTTGCGGTTGTTGTTGACCCGCAGGATTATAATACAATTGCAGATGAAATTAAAAACAATCCGGACAAAGAAATTTCCCTGCCAACAAGGGAAAAATTATGTGCGAAAGCGTTTGCTTATGTGTCCTATTATGATATTGTCATCCATGATTACTTTTCAGAGAAATTTGAAAACGGATTTGGCAATAAATTTTTTATATCCGGGGAAAAATTTTATGATATGAGATACGGAGAAAATCCTCATCAGAATGCAGCGGTCTATAAAACAGATAATATCGCTAAAAATTTTATCCTTGATTCGGTTATTTATGAAGGTAAAAAACTTTCTTTCAATAATATTCCGGATTTAAATTTGGCCTTAAAGGTTGTTGCAGAATTTAAAGAATCTGCATGTTGTGTAATTAAACACGCAATTCCATGCGGTGCAGCAATAGGAGAAAATTCGGACGAAGCATATGATTTAGCTTACGAATGTGATCCAAAGTCGGCCTTTGGCGGAATATTCGGATTTAACGGGAAAGTTACCGAATATGTTGCAAATGAACTGAGTAAATTTTTTTTTGAATGCATAATTGCAAAGGACTATGAGGACGAAGCAGTGAATATACTGAAAAAAAAGAAAAATTTAAGAATATTAAAAAAGGATGTGAGTGAGTTAAGTTTAGAGGAATATAATATAAGAAAATTTTCAGGCGGATTTATGATTCAGGATGAAGACAAAAAACATCTGACACTTGACGAATTGAAAAATTTACCTGTTGTGACAAACAAAAAACCAACCGATGAAGAGTACAAGGCAATGTTCTTTGCAGATAAAATTGTTAAGCATGTTCGCTCCAATGCCATTGTTCTGGCAAAAAGTAACAAAACAAGCAGTTTTACGGTTGGAATCGGTTCGGGACAGACAAGCAGGGTTGATGCTGTTAAAATTTCTATAACGAAGGCGAATCAAAGTAATGAAAGCAAATCAATAAACAGTGTTTTGGCATCGGACGCTTTTTTTCCGTTCAGAGACGGAATAGATGAGGCGGCAAATGGAGGAATTTCAGCAGTAATTCAGCCGGGGGGGTCTATAAGGGATAAGGAAACGATAGATGCGTGCAATGAACATAATATTGCGATGGTATTTACAAATATAAGACACTTTTTGCATTAAAGCAGTTATAGTCAATCTGCTGACTTTTACACTATTGAAACAGATGTATTTGCTCAATAATGGGGGGTAAGTCGCTGCATATCGATTTTTAAAGCAAATATTGGCACAAATTTTTGGCAATCATTTGATGGTGATTTCTAAAAATCGCATTGCGTCGAACCCTATATAAAAATCAGTCATCAAAGTTTTGTGTTGGCTTGTCTAAAAAAATACGTTATAAACCGATGTGCGTCGGCTTATCTTTTAATATTGAGCAAGTTCCTAGAAAAAGATAAATGAAAAAGATGGAAAAGTTTGTACCGATTACTGAGAACTATACTTCCCAACTTCACAGACTGCGTTTTTTCAAATTTATGAAACAGTAATGTAAGCAAAGAGTAAATCTCTTGTTCGTAAGCAACATACAATATGCCATTCAATAAAAAGCGCAATTTCTTCCGTTGAGCAGTATATATGAAAGTTTTGTGCCAAAGGAAAAACATATTCAAACCAAAAAAGAAACATTTACTGTTGACAGGATGTAAGGGAATTACCAAAAATGAACCCTTGCTATTGTGACAATATATAAAAAGGCAAAATTTGGACAATTTTTAAAGGTAGAATTTATGCGTATATATTGTTATAATATATAAGAGGTCTAAAAATTTTAGTTTCCTTACATCCTGTTGAAGTATATAATAGTTTATTTCGTCATTTTTTAGCAAGATTAAGAAGAAAAAGTAAAAGTTACACCAAAGATAAAAATATGTTAATTTATTCTGTCAAATTACTAATGTATAAATGGAATAATAATTGTAACTATTCAGCCACTCCAAAAATCACAGGTAATTTAAAAATTTTTAGATTTTTAAAGATTGAAAATCTTGTGGATTTTCAGTAATTTTTTGAAAATTTCACAGGTAAAATTTTGTACCCTCTGAATAGTTTATATATTGATGGTTATAATGTATTAACATAAATTTTATACCTCTGAATAGTTACTAATAATTTAACTATACCCGACCATTTCATCAACAAACCATTTTGCATCAAAATCTCTGATATCATCATAGTTTTGCCCGATTCCCATAAATATAATCGGTTTCTGAATTGTGTGGGCAATACTTAATACACATCCTCCCTTTGCAGCATCCATCTTAGCAATAATTACGGCATCTATTCCGACTGCCTCATTAAATTCCCTTGCCTGTTCAACAGCGTCATTTCCGGTTAACGCATCAGCAACGAATACCTTTAAATCCGGCTTCATAACCTTAACAACCTTTTTCATTTCATTCATTAAATCCTTATTTGTCTGCATCCTTCCGGCAGTATCTGCAAATACAAAGTCAATATAGTGTGCTTTTGCATATTCAACCGCATCATATATAATTGCAGCAGCATCTGTGCCTCTTTTTTCCTGTTTTATAACCTTTATCCCCAATCTTTCGCCGTGAATACTGATCTGTTCAATCGCTCCCGCCCTGAATGTATCGCCTGCTGCAAACACGACACTTTTATTGTTATTGAGCAAAAATTTACCGAATTTTGCAATAGTAGTTGTCTTTCCTGTTCCGTTTATCCCGAAGAAAACAATTTTTACCGGCTTCGTTTTTGTTTTTGCCCATTCCGTAAATTTCATATTGAGCTCGTTCTTATTTAAAATTTCCAGCAAGGTCTCTTTTATTTCTTTATTTACAAATTTATCAATCTCATTTTTGTTTATTTCTTTGTCCTTCAGACGCTCAAAAATTTTCCTGCAAATTTTATCTGATGTTTCATAAGCAACATCACTGTCTATTAAATTCATCCGTAATTCCTCTATTGCAGGATTTAAATCACCTTCGGTTAGTTTTATTTTACTTGTAAATATGCCTTTTATTTTTGAGATAAGAGATAGATCAACTTTCACACCTTTGTTAGCACCCTCTTTTTTTATTTCCTGCTTTTCGGTAATTTCCTTTTCTTTTGGTTCTTTTGATGCCTCCGATGAAATTTCTTTTGACAATTCCTGTTCTTTTTCAGTTACAATTATGTCTCTTTTTATCTCTTTTTCTTCCTTTATTTCTTTATTTACCTCTGTTATTTTATCTTTATTCTCTTCTTTCTCTTCCTTTTTCTTTGTCAGAGAAGATATAAAGGTTGTAAATTTATTTTTGAGTATGCCTAACATTTTAAATTTAGTATATTTTTATAAAATTACGAGTTAAAGTAAATTTTAACCAAATTTAATTATTAATCATCCATAAAATTTAAGACAACAAAATGAATGAAAAAGGCCTGATTGAGGAAAAAAGATACAGGGAAATTTTAAATTTAAATCCGTTTAATGCAGACGCACATTTCAATCTTGGAAATTTATTGTTTGCCCTGGAAAAATTTGAAGAAGCTGAAAAAGAATACGGAGAAGCAATAAGACACAATCCAAAATTTGCAGACGCACATAACGCTATGGGAAAACTATCGGAGGTTTATGCCGAAAAGCCGAGGGTAAAATTCACAACAGAGTGGAATTCCGAAATTATATTGCCAAATCCTAAAAAATTTGAGGAAGCGGAAAATTCCTATAAAACGGCAATTGCAATAAATCCTTACTATCTTGAAGCCCATATCAATTTAGGGAGTTTACTCTTTAAATTAGGGCGATTGGATGAAGCAAAGAAGGAATATGAAAAAATTTTAAAATTTTTGCCTCGATTTATAGATGCACATTACAGTTTAGGCGTTATATTTCTTGATGAAGAAAATTTTGAGCTTGCCGAAAGAGAATTCACAAGATGTATTGAACTCAATCCGGATTTTGCAGAGGCGTATGAAATTTTAGGTACGATTTTACTTCAAACAAAAAGGACAAAGGATGGCTTGAGATATTTGGATAAAGCAGGTTTCTTAAAGCAGGAATTAAAAGAAGAAATTGAAGAAATTAAGGAAAGAATGAGGTAAATTTAAATTTACAAATTTAAATAAAAATAAATTTCAAACAAAAATAAATTTTCAATAATAAATTTAATAAATTTTTAAAAAATTTAAAAAAGTAAAAATGTCAAACAAATATATTGTTCCGATATGGGTCTTAATAGCAGCAATTTTGATAAGTGCAGGGGGATTTTTAATTTTAAATCCGCATCAGTCGGTTTCACCAAGCAATACACCTGATAATGGGTCGTATGTTGAACCGTCGGAAAGCGATGCACATTCGTTTATGCCTGAATTTAAGGTAACAGAAGATGCATTAAAACAGAATGCCGATGTTCCGCTCAAGGTTGGAAAAAAGTATCAATATAAAATAACAATGCAAAGTACTTATGAACAACTGGATTGCAAAGACGAGAAAAGTCAAGAAGAGCACAATAGACGAATGGAAGTGTATTATAGAGGGATTGATGAAAATAGCAATAATAATTTAACAGAACCTGAACTTCCACCGGGATGCGAACGCAAGAATAAGACAACTACAACAAATAGTATAACAGAATATAATGTTGAAAAGATGGAAAAGGCTGAAGGAAAGGATTGTTATGTTGTTAGTATAAAGCTAAAACAAGATACGGAAGAAATAAAAAAGAGTATAAGAAAATATATGAAAGATGCAAGCGAAGAAGAAATTGAGAAAAGGGCAGAACAAGAGAAAGCGATAGCGGAACAGCAAACGACAACATACTATTTTGATAAAAAAAACGGGAAGATAATGAAAATTGTGATGAAAATGGGAAATACCGAAATGACCTACACAGAGGATTTGGCAAATGTTATGTCAAGTATGATGGTAACGAGTATGGGATTACCTATGCTTAGCCAATGGATGCTTGGATTAGATGAAAATTTCAGATGGATTCAGAACATAGAAGAAAAAGGAGCGGAGAAACACAAAGCAGAAATAGAATATAAATTTGTTGAAATTGAAAAAGCAAACAACAGAGAATGCTTTAAGGTTGAGATAACATTTAAAGATAAACCACCCGTAAAATCTGATATGGATAGTTCAATAGATATGAAAATGATTGTCTGGGTAGATAAAGAAAAAAGAATTTTGGTTAAGTCACAGACAAAATCAGAAGGTCTAATGACTTTTGAAACAAATTTAATTTCCGAAAGTTAATAATAAATTTTTAAAAAATTTAAAAAAATTTAAAAAAGTAAAAATGTCAAACAAATATATTGTTCCGATAGGGGTTTTGATTGCAGCGGTTTTAATAATTGCAGGGGGTTATATGGTGTTAAATCCGTATCCGCATGGTTCATCAGGCACAGGAAATAATATCAATGATAATGAAAGTTATATTGAAGAAACACAAAATTTTATTCCGGATATTAAAGTTCAGCAGGGTGAACTTAAAAGAAATGCCGATTTGCAATTAAAAATTGGCAACAAATACAGATATGAATATAACTTTGCAGTTCCTTTAAATTTAACGATGGCTGTGGGAGGAAGCAGCGAAACAGACAAAGAAGATGTTCCAAATACAAATATAAAAATGTCTGGAAGCATAGATATTGTTGTTGATAGAAAAGAAATGTATAACAAGAGCGATGTTTTTGTTTTAAAAAGCACTGGGGTTATGAAATATGAAAATCTTGATGAATTAATAGCATCTGAGACAAAAGGAAAAGAGATGACACAGGAAGAAATGCAACCGAAAATGCAATCTATAAATATGTTAAAAGAAGGAATAAACACGAGCGGAGAAACATGGCTCAATAATGACGGAAAGACGGTAAAGACGATAACAAATGTGTTCGGAATGGAAATAACGATGGAGGGTGAAAAGGCAGAACGTAGTAGTATGATGGGTGGATTTGACGCAAATATGATAATTCAACCGTGGATGTTCGCATTGAATGAAAATTTTGAATGGACAAAAACACAACAATGAATATGAGTGGTTTTGAAAGCACAAGCAGCGAAAGATATAAAGTTGTAACTGTTGAAGAAATTGATACGAAAATCGGAAAGAAAAAGTGTTACAAAGTTGAAGAGGAAAGTATAAGCAGTACGAGTACTGAATATAAGAGGGTCAATTCAAACAATAAAATTTCCGGAAAAACGATTTTATGGATTGACTATAATACCAGAATATTAGTCAAAGCGGAATCATGGATGGAAAATTTAAAAATCGGAAGTATTGAGTTGGTTGATGAAAAATGAATAAATTTTAAATAACTTCGCTGTTGCTCGGATATTTCAAAAATCTTTGCGATTTTCAAAATGCCTTTAACTCCTTTTCATATTGGTATAGGACTTGCTTTGGGAATGCTGCTGTTCAGACACATAAATTTGCCTGCAATTTTGCTTGCGAGCGTTATTGTTGATATTGAACCGATTTATTGCTATTTTATCGGAAATTGCCAGTTGCATGGATTTTCCCATACCTTTATAGGAGGAACCTTGTTTGCAATTGCTGTCATTGCAGTAATTTTTACCTTGAGGGCATATTTTATCAAAATTTCAAAAATTTTTATGGTTGAACAGAATTATTCGTTAAATTCAATTGTTATCGCATCGTTTGTTGGTGTCTATGCCCATTTGATATTGGACTCATTTATGCATAGCGATATGGATCCGTTCTGGCCAATAGAAGGAAATCCTTTGTTGGGAATAATAAGCAATTCGTTAAGTTTTGATATATGCATTGCCGGATTTTTTGTCGGAATAGCAATTTACCTATTTCGCCTATTAAATTATATATTTCACCCATTAAAGAAAAAAGAATAAAGAATGAAATTTTAAACTTGAAATTTTAATAAATGGACATTTTATTTCCCGGAAGATTCAGCATTTTAACAAAAATTCACGAAGACATAATCAGGCACATATCTGATAAGTATGCTGCCGAAGGAAAATTGTACATCGGCTTGCGAATAATCGTTGATGAAAATTTCACAAATTACGATAATCCTTTTACATTCTACGAAAGAAAAGAAATGTTCAAGATAGTTTTTGGCGAAGAAATTGCAAAGAAAAAAATTTTTCTTATTCCGCTTAAATACGGATTAAATGTAAGAAAAGATATGAATGAAATTTGCGGAAAGATAATGTATGTTTATACAAGGGAGAAAATGTGGGCTTACGGTTGTAAATTTTTAGGCGTTCCGACGATATATGAGAACAGAGAGGGATTTTCAGCAACAAATGTAAGGGAAAAAATTTACGAAATTTTAAGAAAGCAAGACAAATTGCCTGAGTTTGCAGAGGGAATTGATGGCAGACTATTAAATTTTATGAATGATGAACAAATACTAAATCGCCTGAAAAATTTTGCAGATCATCCTGATAAAAACAGAGATAAATTCGGACTAAAAAAATGGTTAAAGATACTTGCGGAAGGGAAATAACGCTTATGCGACTTTCGGTTACACAAAAATGTAATTTAAATTGTCCTTATTGCCACAAAGAGGGCGAGGACGATAAAAACAAAGGTGATAAAGAAATTTCTGTTTCGGAAATAAAAGGAATTATGAGGGCTGCATCCGAATTGGGAATAAAAAAGGTCAAAATAACAGGTGGAGAGCCGTTATTAAGGAATGATATTGTTGAAATTGTAAAAGAAATTTCAAAAATTGAAAGTATTAAAGACATTTCAATGACGACAAACGGATTTTTTACGGATAAATTTGCTTATGATTTAAAAAACAACGGCTTAAACAGGGTAAATATCGGCTGTGATTCGCTGTCATCAAGCATCCTTCCGAAAAACATAAAAAATGTAGAAAAAGGTCTGAAAAGTGCGGCAGATGCGGGATTAAATCCGCTCAAGATAAATATGGTTGTCTTAAAAGGAATAAATGAAAATGAAATAAGCAAAATGACGGAAATTTCAAAAAAATACAATGCGATATTACAGTTGATAGAACTTATTCCAACAGATAAAATTTTCTTTGACAAATTTTTCTTTTCGCTTGAAGGCATTGAGAAGGAATTTGAAAGAAAGGCAAGTAGTGTCTTTGTTAGGGATGTAAATTTTAGGAAGCAGTATTTTGTTGATGGTGCAGTTGTTGAGGTTGTCAGGGCACATTTAAACAGAAATTTCTGCAAAAACTGCAGGAGGATAAGGGTGACAAGCAACGGATTTGTAAAGTCGTGTTTAATGAGAAATGATAACTTAGTTAAGATAAATTTTAACAGCGATGAGGAAATTATGAAATCGCTTCTGGAAGGCATAAATAAGAGAGAAATTTATTACGGGTAATAAATAAAGAATGAAAATAAAAACTTTATAAAATTTTAGGTAGTGATAAAGATGTAATGATATTTTAAATATTATAGTGAATCTATACTTCCCAACTTCACAGACTGCGTTTTTTCAAATTTATGAAACTGTAATGTAAACAAATAGTAAATCTCTTGTTCGTAAGCAACATACAATATGCCATTCAATAAAAAGCGCAATTTCTGCCGTTGAGCAGCATATCAACATTTTACACTAAATCTACGATTCATCAATCTGCTTCAATAGTGTAAAAAGTCAGCAGATTGACTATAATCTCAATTTTAATTATGATTCAACAGGATGTAAGGGAATTACCAAAAATGAACCCTTGCTATTGTGACAATATATAAAAAGGCAAAATTTGGACAATTTTTAAAGGTGGAATTTATGCGTATATATTGTTATAACAGATAAGAGGTCTAAAAATTTTAGTTTCCTTACAACCTGTCAACAAATTATAATTTATCATTACCTATTTAGCACTACCAAATTTTACAAAATATAATTTTGCCTTTCTTTTTCCTTTTCACTCATCTTCTTATCTATATCCTGATAATATTCCGCTACATTATTCGGAATTGACGGGGCAATCTTTTTAATTGCATCTTCAAAATGTTTCATACACACGCTCTTTGCATTTATATTTTCTCTCAAAGCATTTAGACCAGCTTCTCTGCATAAATTTTCAACATCTGCTCCCGTAAAACCATCTGCTTTTTCAGCCAGTAAATCAATATTTACATCACTTGCAAGCGGCATTCTTTTTGTATGGACATTAAATATATTTTTTCTTGCTTCTTTATCCGGAAGACGGACTAAAATTTTTGTTCCTAATCTTCCCGGACGGAGTAATGCAGGGTCAATTATATCCGGTCGGTTTGTTGCAGCTATAACAAAAATCTCATCTAATGGTTTCATTCCGTCAAGTTCTGTTAAAAGCTGATTTACAATAGTTTTTGGTGTGCTACTATGCAACACATCAGATGTTCTGACAGATGCTATTGCATCAAATTCATCAAAGAAAATTATACAAGGAGAAGATTGTCTTGCCTTTCTAAAAATTTCCCTGATGCCTTTTTCTGTCTCTCCAACCCACATTGAAAGTAATTCCGGGCCGTTTATAACTATAAAATTTGCTTCGCTTTCAGTTGCCACTGCCTTTGCGAGCATCGTTTTTCCTGTTCCCGGAGGACCATAAAGTATAATTCCTTTTGGAGGGCTTATTCCGATGTTTTTAAATGACTCGGGATGTGTTAGCGGCCATTCTACCATTTCCATTAGTCGCTGCTTTATATCTTCCAATCCTCCGATATCGCTCCATTTTATATCAGGTTTTTCAATCAGCACTTCTCTCAATACAGACGGCTGAACATTTTTCATTGCATCAAGAAAGTCCTCTTTTTCTATATTTATGTTATTCAAAATATCTATCGGAATTTCAAGATATGCCTTTGTTTCCATATCAATTTTTTGAAGCACTCCTGACCTCCTTAATGCTGCCATCGCTGCTTCTCTGCACAACGCTGCAATGTCCGCCCCCACAAAACCATGAATTGCCCTTGCTATCTCATCCAAATCAATATTTTTTGACAGAGGCATACCTCTTGTATGAATGGTTAAAATTTCTTTTCTTCCTGCAGTGTCAGGCACGGAAAATTCTATTTCACGATCAAATCTTCCCGGTCTTCTTAATGCAGAGTCAATATCATTTTGCCGGTTGGTTGCTCCGATAACCACAACATTATTTCTTGTGGCTAATCCGTCCATTAATGTTAAGAGTTGTGCGACAACCCTCTTTTCAACATCTCCTCTTACGACATCCCGCTTTGGAGCTATGCTATCTATTTCATCTATAAAAATTATTGACGGTGCTTTTTCATCCGCTTCTTTAAAAATATCCCTTAATTTCTTTTCTGACTCGCCATAATACTTGTCAATTATTTCCGGACCATTTAGACCTATAAAATTGGCCTTTGTTTCATTGGCAATTGCTCTGGCTAGCAATGTTTTTCCGCTTCCGGGAGGGCCATAAAATAAAATTCCCCTCGGAGGGTCAATTCCTAATCGTTTAAACACTTCGGGATATTTAAGAGGAAGTTCTATCATCTCCCTTATCTTTCGGGTTATATTCTTTAGGCCGCCAAGATCTTCATAAGATACGCCTTTCACGGCACCTTTTTCCTTCAACAAATATGCTTTTGAATCATAAGTGATTTCTACGGTTGTATAGTCCGAACACATAACAAAACCCTGCGGAATAATTCGGACAATAACAAAATTTTTCCACACACCCAAACCTATGGAAATCGGCAGCAAGTCCCCTTCTCCTAACGGAATTTCCATATTTTGCAGATACTGTTTAATTAAATTTGTTGCATTTCTTGAAAAGAACTCATTACTTTTTACAGGTGCAATTATTATATGCTCCGCATCTTTTATATCTGCTTTTGAAAGAGCGACTTTTTTGCCTATAGAAACACCTGTATTTCTCCTGACCCACCCATCCATTCTTATAATTTGCTTTCCGTAATCTTCGTAATGCAACGGTAAGGCAATTGCAACGGAAGGATATTTTCCTGTTATCATAATTGCATCGCCTGATGTGATATTGAGAAATTTCATTGTAATATCATCAATTCTAATCTTGCCTCTTCCGACATCCCCAGTCATAGCTTCTTCAACAATCAATGATATATTTGCTTTTTCATCCATTTTAAAATTTCATAATATTAATTTTGTTTTTTGGGTTAAATTTATGTTCTTTAGGTTAAATTTTGAAATTTAGGTTAAATTTATGTTCTTGTTCTACTTTTCTTTAGCACTCAACAATGTATCGTTACTTTATGACATAATTATATATTCTACAAATACTAATTATTATCGTAGAAAATTTAAAATATACGAAATTTAAAACACATAAGAAATATGAATACAAAAGGAGTAACTCTACAACCAGAGTTTGAGAAAGCAATAGTTGACATGGGATATACGGAGTTAACTGAAATACAGGAAAGATGTATCCCTTTGATACAACAAGGGAAGGATATAATGGGTTTGGCATATACAGGTTCGGGAAAGACCGCAGCGTATGGTTTGCCATCACTTGAAAAGGTCTTGCCTAAAGACGGAATACAAATGTTGGTTATCGTTCCGACAAGGGAACTTTGCACACAGGTTGCCGGAGAATTTAAAAAATTTACAAAATACAGAAAAACCAGTATAGTTGAAATATACGGAGGAATGCCTATGGGCCCACAGGTGGCAAATTTAAGAAGAGCTGATGTAATAGTCGGTACTCCGGGACGACTTTTAGACCATCTTTCACGGGGAACTTTTGATTTATATGAGATAAAAATACTTGTTCTTGATGAAGCGGACAAGATGTTTGATATGGGATTTGTTGAAGATATAGAGAAAATTATCGCTGAAGTTCCGAAAAACAGCCAAAAGTTATTATTCGGTGCAACAATGCCTGCCGAAATAATGAAAATAGTGAGAAAATATCTTAATGAACCTGAAAAGATTACTTTAAGACAATATGTAGACCGGACAAAACTTATTCAGAGTTATTACGAAGTCAGCAAAGACGATAAATTTTCTTTATTAATTCATCTGCTAAAAAAAGAGCAAACAGGATTAACACTTATTTTCTGTGGCACCCGGAATTTTGTTGATATGGTAAATACAAATCTCAACAAACAAAATATAAAATCAGAGGCACTTCACGGGGGGGTTTCACAATATAAACGAAACCAGATCATGGATTCATTCAAGATGGGAAAAATTGATGTTTTAGTGGCAACTGATGTGGCTGCACGGGGAATAGATGTAAAGAATATAAATTCCATAATAAATTATGATTTGCCAAGAGCACCTGAGGAGTATGTTCACAGAATCGGAAGAACTGCAAGAGCGGGAACCGAAGGAAAAGCAATTTCTTTATTGACAGGCAGGGATAGCGGAAATATAAGAAGAATTTTCGGAGATAATTTTTTGTCCGTTCATAAAGTTAAAAACCCACAGTTTGAACATGTGAGCTTTATCATGATTGAGGCAGAACATGAACACAGAGGCGATTATCGCGGCAGCAGCAGATCACGAGGCAGATCCGGAGGGGGAAGGGAAGGAGACAGACCATCATCAAAATATAAAAGTTTTTCAAGGTCAAGAAATAATAAGAGGTGGTAAAGTTTCAAACACATATAGGCAATCTTTTTTCCTGTTATGTGCCGTATAAAAGGGAACACCTTTTTTGCTCTATAATTAATTAAAATGGCTCTTATTTTCAACCTTGTGATGACAGCAAAATTTTTTGAAATTTCATAGCAACATCACGATATTAAATATAAAAGCATTAAATTTCGTATCCCCTCAAAATTTTAGGGTAAAATGTAAAAATTTAGTATTTTGCACCCGTAAAGTAGAGATATACAATTTAATTTACCCTGTTTTATTGAAAGGATACTAAATTTCTATAAATTTATGTTCCCCTTTATTTGGCACTCAACCATCACACATATTTCACACATACAGCTCCTGCACAACAGGAATACTGAATTTATTTGTCATTTTGTTCTTTTCCGTCTTTTCTATTGCATTTGCAAAGTCATCCCAAACAACATAGTCTCTGTTTTGTCGTATTGCGTTCAGCCCCGCTTCCGTGCATATTCCTTTGATTTGTGCACCGCTTAAATTTTCCGTCCTTGATAATTCCTCAATGTTTATATCCCTTGTATTCATCTTATTCAGGTATATTTTAAAAATTTCCTTTCTTCCTTCGTAATCACAGAGAGGAATTTCAATAAGCCTGTCAAATCTTCCCGGACGAAGTAATGCGTTATCAACTATATCAACCCTGTTTGTTGCCGCTATAACCTTAACTCTGTCTAATGGTTTAAATCCGTCCATTTCCGCAAGTAATTGGGCAAGTGTTCTCTGAATCTCTCTGTCCGCGCCCTGTACCTCGCCCGATCGCGAATGTGCGATTCCGTCAATTTCGTCAATGAATATTATGGCAGGAGCATTTTCTTTTGCATATCTGAAAATTTCCCTGACTAATTTACCTCCTTCTCCGAGATATTTTTGTGCCAATTCGGAAGCAACAACTTCTATAAATTTTGCATCGGTAGCATTTGCTACTGCTTTGGCAAGCAGGGTTTTTCCTGTTCCAGGAGGGCCATAAAGCAAAACTCCTTTGGGAGGACTTATTCCCACTTTCCTGAAAATTTCCGGATTTTTCAGCGGCAGTTCAACAACTTCTTTTATCGCTCTTTTTTGTTCCTGCAACCCGCCGATATCCTCATAAGTTATATCCGGTTTTTCATCCATATTCATAAGTGAAATTTGATGCGACTTCGGTAAAATTTCAGTAATCGCTCCGAAATCATTCTTCAGCACAACTTTATCGGTTATCTGTACTTTTTTGTCAGATCTGTTAGTTACAACAATTTCGCTCCCGAAATTTATCGTAACAATAATCCTTCCGTCTTCAAGCACATCTCTGACAGTAGCAACGGGAAAGGGATATTTTTGTGTATTATTTTTAAATTTTTTAATCTCCTCTGCTAAAATGCCTATTTCATCCTGTAATTTCTTATTTTCAAACCGTAAAATAATATTTTCCTCTAAAATCCGGGAAATTTCGTTGCCGGAAAGGCGTATATTTCCAGGTTTAATTCCCCTGTTAACATTGGTATTATTTTCCATTTTTATTTTATATCTTTCTGACAAATCTCCACGCACCGCACGCCATACATCTCAAAGCAGTATGTCCTTCAATTATATCTATTTTCGTGTCCGGCTTTCCGCATTCCTTACACAATACAAATTCATTCGTGTATTTTTTTATTTTGTCGTTTATCATCTCATCTTTCATAGGTCTTTCAATTATTGCCCTTCCTTTTTCTACATCTCCTCTTGACGCAAGTTCTTTAAGTAAAAATGTAAAAATTTCATCCTGCGGGCGATGCAAAACGTTTGCTATATCACCTAAATTTTTTATTATTGTTCTCGACCCCTCTATAAACGAAGATATTTTCGGAATTTCAAATCTCTGATGTCTTGTTGCCATCTGTGGGAGTTTTTTAATTGCCCTTTCCAACATTGAATCATATTCATCCATAAAAATTTAATTAAATTTAAATTTTACATTATTATTACATTATTGGTATTTATTATTTTTGGTATTCATTATTATTATACTTCACAACTTCACAGACTGCGTTTTTTCAAATTTATGAAACCGTAATGTAAGCAAAGCATAAATCTCTTGTTCGTAAGCAACATACAATATGCCCTTCAATAAAAAGTGCAATTTCTGCCGTTGCGCAGTATAGTATTCATTATTATCGGTATTTATTATTTACATTAGACTTGTTGCAAATTAATTTGACTCATATTTTTAAGGTCGCGAGGTTGTCATAAAATTCAAAAATTTTTCGCTGTCATTTCAATTTTTTTTGAAATATACTGAAAACTACGAGTTTTCAATCTTTCAAAATGCCGAAGCATTTTGAAATGAGAGCAAAGCGAACTTATCACAAATTTAAAATAAGATCTAATGTAATTTAAACATGTAATAAAGTTAAGTTATAAAGTATTAATTTGCAACAGGTCTATTATAATCATTATTTACATTATAAATTAATATTTTACAAAATATAATTTACAAAATATAATATGAAAATTTTAATCGCTGCAGGGGCAACAAAGGAATATATTGATGCAATAAGATTTATTTCAAATGACAGTTCGGGAAAGATGGGAATTGCTTTGCTTAAAGAAGCGATAAAGAGAAGACATAAGGTTAAATTTATTTATGGTTCCGGAAGTGCATTAACAGAGAAAGTAATAGAAAAAATTTCAAACACGGAAGGAGTTGAAAAAGTTATTAATGCAATTACTTATGATAATTTTAAAAAAAGCGTCTTAAATGAAATTTCCGATTGCATAGTTTTTATTTGCCCTGCTGCAATTTCCGACTGGACAGTTGAAAAAAAAGATTTTAAGATAAAGTCAAACAGCGAAATTTTGCTAAAATTAAAACCAACAGAAAAGCTCGTCAAATTAGCCAAACAAAAATTTCCGGATGTATTTGTTGTCGGATTTAAAGCAGAATATAATATAAGTGATGATACCTTAAAAAATTCCGCCATTGAAAAATTAATGAATGAAAATTTGAATATGGTCGTTGCAAATGATGTGGCATTGAGTAAATTCGGAAGCGATAAAAGCGATGTTTTTTTAATAAGCAGGAACACGACAGGAAATAAAATAGAAAAAATAGAACACTTAAAAGGAAGCAAAACATCGATTGCCGGAAAAATTTTTACCTCACTTCGTTCGGAAATGTTCAAAAACGAAGTTTTTTAACATCGCCGAGGTTGAGATTCGAACTCAAGCACCCTCGCGGGAACCAGCTCTCAAGGCTGGCGCATTAAACCACTCTGCCACCTCGGCACAAAAAGTTAAAAACTAAAATAAGTTAAAAAAACAACATTAAAAATTAATATTTGATAAAAAATTTGTAATAAAAAATTTAAAATTTTTTCGTGTTTTTTTCAGTTCATCTACAGTATCTATATCATTTAAAAATTTAATTTCGGGGTCAAATTTTTTTAATTCGGAATTATTAATGTCAATAACCTTAAATTTGTCTGTGTTTTTCTCTATTATGCCCGAAATTTTTCTTTCGTTATTTTTAATCATTTTTTCAGCGGTTTCAAGAACAAATTTTGTTCCGTATATTGCATGCAGCGGCTCAAATTTTTCTCTTTTTAAAACGACACCGCCGATATTGTTATCAATCTGTCCGCACATAAATTTAATAACCCCCGTGTTCAGAAAAGGCATATCGCATCCGGCAAAAAATATATAATCGCAGGTCAGGTTTTTTGCCGCAAGATATAACGCTCCGAGAGGCCCGATGTTTAGGGTATCGGGTATTATATTGCTTCCATTTTCATTCAAAATTTCCCTTACTTTTATTTCAACTTCGGGATGGCAAACAAGGAATGTCGGAAAAATTTCTTTCAAAATTTCATAACCGTTCATAAAGAGAAATTTATCGTTAAATTTAACAAACGGCTTATTTTCTATTCTTTTACTTTTTCCCATCGGCATTATCGCAAAAATTGTCGGATTTGATATCACTTTAAAAACGCAATATGTTTGTAATTATAAATTTTGTAATTATAAGTTTTATAAATATATAATGGATAAATATATAATGGATAAATATGTAATGAAATTTAAATTTATAATTATGGAAACACAAAAAATAATTGAAAAAATTTTAAGCGATGTCCGATATTGGGAATTCAGAACAATAAGCGGAGAAACAAACGGTATTTCCCTGTGGAACGGAAAAATTCACAACATTGGCAATGCTGCGACATCATCGTTTTCAATAAGGGTATTGTTCAAAAACGGATGGGGATTCGCAAGCAGTTCCTTACCTTATGACATAAGGAGTATTGGAGATGTGACTACAGATTCAATAGAAAATATTGCAAAAATTGCTTTAAAAAATGCAAAAATTTCTCATCGGTTTTCAAAAAGAGACATTAAAATTCGGACAGAAATAGCGATAAATGACTCCGTGCAAACAAATGTCAAAATTTTGCCCTCCGATATTCCGCTTGATAAAAAAATAAATTTGCTTTTTGAATATGATAAACGGATAAATGATAATAGAATAAAGAGCAAATTTTTTTCATATTCCGATGTTGGATCGGAAAAGAAATTTATGAATTCCGAAGGAAGTGAAATAAAACAAAAAGAGGCCAAGGTTATTGTCGGCACGGAAATGATGGCGGAAGAAGGTGACAAAAGAGAAACAAATTTTTCAAAACATGCAAAAACAGCCGGATTTGAAACAACTGATAATTTTGAAGAAGAGGTTGATAAAGTTGCAAAAGATGTTATTAAAATGCTTAATGGAAAAAATGTTCAAGGTGGAAATTTTCCGATTGTTGCTGACGGAGACCTGACAGGTGTAATAATTCACGAAGCCCTTGGGCATGCAGCAGAAGGAGATGCTATAATTCAGGGAGAGTCCTGTCTGGAAAATTTAATTAAAAAGAAAATTTCCGCATCCATAAATGTTGTTGATGATCCTACGATTGATGGAATGTTCGGAAGTTTCTTTTATGATGACGAAGGAATAAAAGCAGGAAAGAAATACATAATAAAAAATGGTATCTTGGAAAATTTTTTAAATTCGCGGGAAACAGCGGCAACACTCGGGAACGGAAATGAACCCGGAAATGCACGAGCTCAGGGAAATTCAATACCCTTAGTCAGGATGTCAAATACCTTTATTGAACCGCAGGATTATGAATCAGATGAGATGCTCTCGGAAATTAAAGACGGATTTTACTTAAAAGGAAGCAGGGGCGGCGAAGTAGATATAACAAAAGGAACATTTCAGTTTTATGCAAAAGAATGCTATAAAATTAAGAACGGAGAGATTGGCAAAGTGTTAAAAGGCGTCTCGCTCATAGGAAATATATTTGATGTGTTGAATAATATAGATGCAGTCGGGAAGAAAAAGTATGATGCTTTATCGCCGGGTATGTGCGGAAAAGGAGGGCAGGATGTTCCTGTTGACGGGCTCAATCCGCCAGTGAGAATAAGAAATGTAATGATAGGAAGCACATGAAACACATAAGATATGACAGAACATAACCCTTAATATTTGCANCGAAATGAAAATAAAATAAGAGATTTTCGTGCAAACACTCAAAAAATTTATAGGGGATAAAATTTTCAACCCTTTATTATTTCCATCTCACTTTTTCGGAAAATACTTTAATACTACCATATCTCCAATCTGTCTTATGCCTGCAAGAGCCAATTTTCTTTCATCCATTATACCTTCAACCAAATTTACTCCGTCACCGATAACAACAGGAGCAACCGAAACATAAATTTCATCAATTAGATTTGCTTCCAGCATACTTTTATTCAGATGTCCCCCGCCTTCTAACAAAACTCTTTTTATTCCTCTTTTATAAAGTTCATCCATCAATTTGACAACATCAACCTCGTCATCTCCGCATACAATTACAGACGCCTTTCTTGATAATTCTTCTATTCGGTATGGCTCCGCATCCATTGATACAACAACGATGTTTTTTGCTTTGTCATTCAGAACATTAGCATCGTCCGGAACTTTTCCATGTCCATCTACTATTATTCTCGCCGGATTTTCTTCTCTTTTTTCGCTAACGGTTAATTTGGGATTGTCTATTAATACTGTGTTTATTCCCACCATTACTCCGTCAACACTCTTCCTTATGTCATCTCTTCTTGCTTTATCTAACTCATTGGAAAACACAACTCTTTCCTCTTTCCTTGCAATTCTTCCATCCAAACTCATTGCCGTATTTAATATTATATAAGGTTTCATTCTGCTATTTTTAATGTTTTATAAATTTAAACCTGTCTTTGAAAGATATCCAAAAATGTCGTTACTGTATGTCTTTTTTTGTAGTCCCGTTCAATATTTTAATTAGGTTTTAAAATTATTAAAGGTTTACTTTTTTCGCTCATATGTTAATTTTTATTGATTAAAATAATAGTTATTATTTTTAGAAACATTTTTAATTAGTATTTGAACATATTAAATAAATTAAGAAATGGAAAAAATAATATATGATTTAAATGAGAAGGAATGTAGGCAATTGTTAGAAAAAGTCAGATGGAAAAACGGCGTATTTTGTCCGCATTGCAAATCAAAGAAAAATATTGTCAAGAATGGGCATGTAAATGCATATCAAAATTACATCTGTAAGAATTGTAATCATTCGTTCACTGTAAGAACTGGCACTGTGTTTTCTCATTCAAAAATTCCGCTAAAAAGGTGGTTTATTGCAGTCATTTCTCTTGATAAAGGTAGTATTATGAATATTGCCGAAAAACTTGGATTGTACTATCATACAGCATATAATTTGGTAAAAAAAAATAAGAAAATCTGTGTTTCTTAAGGAAATGATGGAAAAATTGTCAGGAGAACTTGTACTTAAGATAGAAATCGATGAAATGTACATTACTGCCGGAGAAAAAGGAAACAAAAATCTTGATAGAGAACCCAGAAAAAGGGGCTTGAAAGCACCTCCTGGAAGGGGAACTTTTGAGAAAGACAAACCTGCAATTATTGTAATTACAGAAAGAAAACATGGAAAGACAAAGTTTTTTGTCCCATTACATTTGAATGGAAAATATATTGTTGACATATTTCAGAATCATATAGAAGGCAACATAATCGTGTATCATGACGATTATCCGATTTATAATTGCTTAAATGGTATTTGTCCGCATTTTGCGATAAATCATTCAAATGGAGAATATGCTGATGGAGATATATGTACAAATAATGACTGTAAAACAGGTTTTTCATTATTGAGACCTTTTCTTCAGAATTATAGAGGAATATCTAAATTACAATCTTCAAGAATATGTCTACATTGTGTCAGTTCTTCTTCAACGAAAGAAGAGAAAACTCATGTACCCTATGAACTATTTTGATAGTAAGTTTTTGGTAAATATAATTTTTTTTCGCTTTTTTTCCATTCTCACATTTTTTGCAAAAA
>CCXY01000094.1_pt1 | contig 30784 bp, 23 predicted proteins | sample 244351 | NCBI WGS metagenome assembly CCXY01 (sample SAMEA2779768, study PRJEB6121) | groundwater metagenome | isolation source: sulfidic groundwater | reverse complement strand
AATCGGGAGCAGAATATGTTTCAACGACAGTCAACGGGATCGGAGAAAGGAGCGGAAATGCATCGCTTGAACAAATTATAATGTCTTTAAGATGCTTGTATAAAATAGATTCAAAATATAAAACGGAAAATTTAAAGAAAATTTCAGAGTATGTTGAAAAGGCATCAAAAATAAATGTCTCGCAAATGCTGCCCGTTGTGGGAGAGAATGCTTTCAGGCACGAGTCGGGAATACATGTTGATGGGTTGCTTAAATTTCCGTTTACCTATCAAACATATTCACCTGAGATGGTCGGACAAAAGATGAAGTTGATTATAGGAAAGATGTCCGGAAAGAGTGCAATAAAAGGAAAACTTGATGAATATAAAATCAAAGCAACCGAATCGGATACGGATGAAATTTTAAAGCAGGTCAAATTTTTCGCAGAAAGAAGAAAATCCGCCTTGCTTGATAAAGAATTTATTGAAATTGCACATAATGTTATAAAAAAAGAGGCATTTGTATTGGTTGAGATCTTGCCAAAACAAAGACAAAAGGTTTATAATGAAATCGGAGAAATTTCTGATATTGAAGCGTATGAGGTTGCAGGAGATGTTGATATTATCGTAAAGACAACACAAAAGAGTGCAGACATTATTGTCGGGAAAATTAATGAAATTGAAGGGGTAACAAAGACAACGACTTACGGAGTAGTTAAACGACTATAATTTCAAAAGCAAATGTAACTATTCAGCCACCCAAAAAATTGTTATGATAAAATTTAAATAATTAATAAGAAACGAAAATGGCACAAACAATTAACATGGATGATTTTAGCAATCCTATGAAAAAGGCACGAGACGGATTCTCCGGAAGCATGAAGATTGTTGTAATAACAGCAGTATTATTTTTTGCACTTATATTCACATTTGGTTTTCTTGTTGTAACAATTCCTGCCGGACATGTCGGAGTTCAATATTCCTGGTCCGGAGGAGTACAAGATGAAGTGTTTAAAGAGGGATGGCATTTAAAAGCACCATGGATTTCCGTAACTGTATATAGTGCCAGAACAATAGAAAAAACAGACACCATGCATGCTTTATCCAATGAGGGCTTAAGTATAAATATAGACGCAACGATTTTATATCATATTGTACCTAACAAAGCAAACGAAATACATAAAAATATTGGTCCTGATTATGAAGATGTTGTAGTTATAACCCAGTTTAGATCTGTTGTCCGGGAAGTTGTAGCTGACTATCAGGCAATAGACATCTACTCTGAAAAAAGAGCTGTTCTTGAAAACCATGTCTTTGAAGAAATAAGCAAACGGCTTAAAGAAAAAAACATAATTGTAGAAAGTGTTCTTTTCAGAAATGTGGAACTTCCGGAACAGTTAAAAACTTCTATTGAAGAAAAGAAAAAGGCAGAACAGGATTCGCTCAGAATGGAATACATACTTGAAAAAGAAAAAAAAGAAGCGGACAGGAAAAGAATTGAAGCACAGGGTATTTCCGATGCAAATAAAATAATAGCAAATTCATTAACATCGCAATATTTAACATGGTACTGGATAACCAACCTTGATAAGTATAATAGTGTAATTTATGTTCCCATAGGCGAGAGTGGAATGCCTGTGTTTAAAGATGTTGATAATGTTCGCACGGATGTTGTCCTCAATGTTACAAAAGTTATAAATTCCACAGGGTAAGGTTTTGGATGTTGTCCCCAAGTCATTAACATTTTTTTGATTTCAACGAAACTTCGTTAAGTATATTGATATTCTGAGTAAATAAGTCTTTTAAAATACTAAATTTAGCGATTTCTCCTCGGGGAATTCCTTGATTAAAACTGGGATAATCCTCAGCAGAATTTAATTAACAAGCTGGGGACACGACCAGGTTTTGACAAAGCAGGGAAATTAAATTTTTCACATCTATTCTTTAGCACATCAAGCGTGAAATTTAAGGTATAAATTTATTTGATTCCTGTTTCTGAATCCGTGATAATCTCGCTGTTGCCTGGAAATTTCAAAAATTTTGTTTTGAAATAACGTCACTTTGTTCGGATATTTTAAAAACTTCTGATTTTAAAATGACCCATCTGACGCTCGGACATTTACAAAAAGTTCGGAACATTTTGTTACCTCATTTACGCTCACTTCGTTCGTGTATTTTCAAAATTTGGTAGTGATAAAGATGTAATGATATTTTGTAACAATTTTATGTATTTTAACATTTCTCGGTATTGAATTTTGGTTTAACAGGATGTAATGGAATTACAAAAAATGAACCCTTGATATTGGGTAGTGTCCTAAAACATAGTTGGTATTTATAAACAGCATCCTAATTTTATATATGGCAACAAAAAATAAATTAGGGGCTGATCCCAAAGAGGAATTTTGCTCTAACTCAAATTGTAGCGATTATAGCCAGGACTTACGCAAACCAAAAGTAAACCATTGAATTACTGAAGCCTTTTTACGAGGCAAATGCGTAAGCCATAATAGCAAAAAGAGTATAGGCAACATAACTAAATACAGACATGATAAGAATGGCAAACGTAACTATTCAGAGGGTACAAAAATTTACCTGTGAAAATTTCAAAAAATTTAAAAAAGTCAAAAAATTTACCTTTAATTTTTTGGGTGGCTGAATAGTTACTGGCAAACAACCATTAAGATTTTACCAACTATAAATTAGGACACTACCTGATATTGTGACAATATGTAAAAAGGCAAAATTTTGACAATTTTTGTATCTTCTCAAAATTTTAGGGTAAAATGTAAAAATTTAGTATTTTGCACCCGTAAAGTAGAGATGTACAATTTAATTTACCCTGTTTTATTGAGAGGATACAATTTTATCATTACCTATTTAGCACTACTCAAAATTTTTGTAATTTTGAAAATCGTTCGGAGATTTAAAAATTTTTGAAATTTTTGAATATGCTCAATAAAGAGTGGAGGTTACTTCTGATTTTTTGACGGTTATGAGTGATTTACCATTTAATATTGAGCAAAATCCTTTTTTCTAATTTTGCATTTATTCCTAACATTGCTTTTATAGTGGATCTATCAACATTTTGCACCCAATATGTGATTCATTAATCTGCTTCAATAGTGTAAAAAGTTAGCAGATTGACTATAATTTTGCTTTTTTAAGTTTGTCTAAAAACTTTTTTGGGAAAAATTTCATTCTACTTATTCTTAAGATAGGGCGGCAGAGTCAATTTATTGTCAATATTAATTATAATTTATGTTAGTAATACTAATTTTAAAATAATATTACTTTTTATATAATAAAAGTTAATTGATAATAAGTTAAATAAAAAATAAAAGTAACTATTCGGAGGGTACAAAAATTTACCTGTGAAAATTTCAAAAAATTTAAAAAAGTCAAAAAATTTACCTTTAATTTTTTGGGTGGCTGAATAGTTACAAATAAAATAGATAAAATGGATCTGATAAAAATTACATCTATTATGTGGGCATCAAAAAACCCGACACTGAAAGAAGCAGGTAAAAATTTAAAAGAAGAAGGTGTAAGTATTGATGTTGAAGTGTATTCAACAACGGAGATTGAAGATGATATAATAAGAGATAAATGCATCAGGTCATTGGAGAACAGTAATATAAATTTAATCTACGGAGGAGTTGGCGATACATGGATTGAACTACAACCTGTGATTGAAGAAATAGCAAAGAAAACACCTACAATAGTTCTTGGACATGATACGGGTTTATGGTCTCTTTCTACAACCAAATCAAAAGTCGTTGTGAATGTAAATACCTATATGAGCATGGATGGAAAAGAAAATTTCAAAAATATGCTCAAATATATGTGCAATGAAATTTTAAATACAAATTTTGATGTTGAACAGGTAAAAGATGTTCCATGGGAAGGATTGTTTCATCCGGATGCAAAACAAAAACATTTTCCGGATATTGATGAATATTTGAAATGGTATGAAAAAAATAAATTTAAATTAAATGACAAACCAAAGGTTGGAATTTTGTCATATCGTTCCTATTGGGTTTCTAATAATCAGGGTGTAGAGAACGCTTTGATTGAAGAATTTGAAAGGCAAAATATCGGAGTGATTCCAATATTCGGTTACAGTGTAAAAGATGTTGAACTTGGCAATAAAGGGAGTGGCGAATTAATAGAGGAATGGTTAATAAGGAATGGCAAATCAAGAATAGATGCTTTGATAAATTTACAGAGTTTCTTTTTAACAAGTAATAAAGACAATGGGCGCGTTGGTAGTGATGTGCGTAGTGAAAAACATGCAGAATCAGGAGTTGAAATTTTAAAGAAATTAAATGTTCCTGTATTTCATCCGCTTATAGCCCATTATAAAACAGAGGAAGAATGGCGTAAAGATGAACATGGTTTGGGAACAAGTGTCGGGTGGAGCATAGCAATGCCCGAATTTGAAGGAGTAATTGAACCGATAATTATTGGCGCGCAGAGCGAAGAATGTAAAGAAACATACAAACCAATAAATGAGCGAATAGAAAAACTTGTAAAAAGAGTAAAAAACTGGGTTGAAATGCAAAATAAACCAATTGAAAAAAGAAAGGTTGCATTTATATTCAACAATAATCCCTGTGCATCTGTTGAAGCAACTGTTGGGGGGGGAGCAAAACTTGATACACATGAGTCAGTTGCACAAATAATGCACAAGATGAAGGAATCGGGTTATACAGTTAATCCGCCGGAAAACGGAAAGGAACTGATAAAAACAATTATGGATAGAAAAGCGATATCCGAATTCAGATGGACACCGGTTGATGAAATTATTAAAAAAGGCGGTGCCTTGAAACTTATCACAAAAGAAGAATACGAAGAATGGTTTAATACCTTAAAACCCGCGGTCAGGAAAAGGATATGTGAAACCTGGGGAAACCCACCGGGAGAGCAAATGGGCGATATGCCGCCTGCAATGGTTTATGATGGTAAGATTGTTATAACCGGAGTAGAATACGGTAATGCTGTTGTTTGTATCCAGCCAAAAAGAGGATGTGCAGGGGCAAGATGTGATGGTGTCGTCTGTAAAATTTTGCACGACCCAGATGTTCTGCCGCCGCATCAATATATGGCCACCTACTGCTATCTTGAATATGACTTTAAAGCAGATGTAATTGTTCATGTTGGCACTCACGGCAATCTTGAATTCCTGCCCGGAAAGAGTATTGGTTTGTCCGAATCCTGCATGCCTGATGTTGGTATTGGAAACATTCCTCATTTGTATATTTACAATTCAGACAATCCTGCTGAGGGAACGATTGCAAAGAGACGAAGTTATGCAACTCTTGTTGATCACATGCAGACAGTTATGACAGAATCTGGTTTGTATGATGAGTTAGAGGAAGTAGAAAGAAATTTATCGGAATATAATCAGGCAAAGGTTCTGAACAATAAAGCAAAGATGTATGCTGTGCAGCACATACTCATTGAGAATATAAAAAAGGCGCAACTTGATAAAGAAATAAAACTTGGCGAACTTGATATGTATAAGGACTTTGATGAAATTCTTGAAAGAACGCATAACGCATTAACCCGCATCAGAAACACACAGATAGATGACGGAATGCATATATTTGGTGAAATTCCTGCAAAGGAGCGAAGGGTTGAATTTATTAATGGAATTATGCGATATGACTATGGGGAGAAGGTCTCAATGAGACGGAGTATATTTGAAATGATGGGCTTAAACTATGATGAAGCAATGGAAAAACCCGCAAAATATATAGATGAATTTGGAAAGACATACGGAGAATTATTAGATGATGCGGATAAATATTCAAAGCAATTTATTGATGAAATTTTAAAGACCGAATAACTTTAAAACCCTAACTCTTCCCAATTTAGGTGATATAATCATGTTTTTCGTTATGCGGCGCAAGGAAAAAAGATAAATGAGCATATTACCTATTTAGGTAATAGGTATAAATAAATATTTTATCAGAATAAGGGCTATAATACCCTAAATTTTGAAAAGATTAGGAATATTACCTAAAAAAGGCGGAGTTGGGGGTTAATACATTATAACCATTAATATATAAACTATTCAGAGAGTACAAAATTTTACCTGTGAAATTTTCAAAAAATTACTGAAAATCCACAAGATTTTCAATCTTTAAAAATCTAAAAATTTTTAAATTATCTGTGATTTTTGGGGTGGCTGAATAGTTACATTAAAATTTAGATAATGCTCAAGATGCAGGGTTGCACGGAAGGCATATCCGATAATTGATTTGTTAAACCGTGTCCGATTCTTATGCCAACCCTCGTTTAATTTTCATTTGGAAATTTATAGTATACGACATAATTAATTAGATAAAATTCTTAATAAGTAACATGGATACTGAAAATAAAGTAACAAAACATATCTCATTGGAGGAACTGCAAAATCTTATTCAAAATGAGAAAAATAAACACGTTTTCCAACGCCTTTTATTTATTCTCCAGTTATATACTTCACAACTTCACAGACTGCGTTTTTTCAAATTTATGAAACCGTAATGTAAGCAAAGAGTAAATCTCTTGTTCGTAAGCAACATACAATATGCCATTNAATAAAAAGCGCAATTTCTGCCGTTGAGCAGTATATATCTGGGTGATGGTGTTGGGAAAGCCTGCGAGAGAGTGAGTATATCAAACCAGACCGGTTACACTTGGCTAAACCAATGGAATAAGTATGGTTACGAAGGTCTTATTCCTCATTTTAACGGTGGCAGACCGTCAAAATTGACAAAAGAACAACTGGAGCAATTGAAAGAGAAACTTAAATCTAAGGGTGATTGGATGACTTCCGAGGTGCGGGCACTAATCAAAAAAGAGTTTGACATCACTTATAGCAATAGACAAGTTTCCCGCATCCTGCGAAGTTTCAAAATGCATTATGCAAAACCGCATCCACACGATTATCGCAGACCGGAGAATGCAAAAGAAATTCTAGAGGATAGTCTGAAAAAAGCAGTGAATGAAATACATGAAAAATGTGTCATTGGTTTTTTGGATCAAGCAGCACCGCAAACCACAGACAACAAACAGCGATTCTGGTCGTTCGACAAACCCAAAATCACCAAAAACACAACCAAGTACAGAGCCAACACATTTGGATTCTATCCCATTAACGGGAAGGAAGTTGTTGAGTTCATGGCTCGCTCAACTGCGAGGTATGTGTGCGAATTCCTTCGCATTATCAGTGAGAAAAACAATGGAAAGCATATTCTGCTCATTTTGGATAATGCACGAGCTCATATTGCAAAGAGAACAGAATCATTTGCAAAATCGATAGGTATAACTATGGTTTTTCTACCTGCGTATTCCCCGGATCTGAACTCTATAGAGCAAATTTGGAAAAGCATCAGGAGAAAAATATCGCAAACATTCATCAAATCTCAATGGTCATTCAGAGAAACCATACGAGCAACATTCCACCATCTCGCTAAGAAATCTTCATTTGCACAAGGATGGTTGAATAAATTTCAGCCGATATTGTCTAATTAANGCTCTTATTTTCAACCCCGTGATGACAGCGAAATTTTTTGAAACTTCATAGCAACATCACGATATTAAATATAAGGGCCTAAGTAAAATCAATTACTCCCTAATATCACTACTTGATGGATTTAAAACGGCATTACTTGTTTATCATTACCCTAAAACTAAATTTTGCCCGCGCCCTAATTTTGCCGACGGATTGTTTTTGAAATGGAACTTGCTCAATATTAAAGCGTAAATCACTCATAACCGTCAAAAAATCACAAGTAACATCCACTCTTTATTGAGCATATTCATTTAAATAAATATTAAATAAAATTGTAACTATTCAGCCCCCCAAAAATTAAAGGTAAATTTTTTGAAATTTTCACAGGTAAATTTTTGTACCCTCTGAATAGTTACCATTTTTTTTTTGAACCGATATATGTGTGCATTTCATCTATTTCAACAACTTCAATATCGTCTGAACTACGGATTTCATCTATACTTCACAACTTCACAGACTGCGTTTTTTCAAATTTATGAAACCGTAATGTAAGCAAAGCGTAAATCTCTTGTTCGTAAGCAACATACAATATGCCATTCAATAAAAAGTGCAATTTCTGCCGTTGCGCAGTATAATTGCTTTCCGAATTTTTTTATCCAATTAAATACAGCAACATGGCTTACTTTTAGAAATCTTCCTATGGAACGAAATCCTAAACCTTCAAGATATAAAATTAAAGCGTCTCGTTTATAATTGTCAGGTTTACCAATGTGTTCAACGGTAAAACAATATTTACATTTTTTACAAAGGTATCTCTGTTTCTGTTTGACTATACCATTTTTACAAATATCCGTACTTTTACATTTTGGGCAGGTTTCCATTTTAAGAAAGATTTTAAATATTACGATTTCCCCAAAATATAAAAATCTATATTAAATTAACAATGCCTTTTTTTCTACAGGACTTAACGGAATATTTAAAAATCCCCTATTTAGCACTACTAAAATTTTAATTAAATTAATAGCTCACTTCTATTTGCTACTAAACCAAAATCATTATTCAAATCAATATTCAAAAAGTCCCTGTTGCATATTCTCCAAATTTTTAACTCCTTTGCTTTCATTACTTTCATTACTTTCACTTTCATCGCCTTCATCATCAAATTCCTTATTTTCGCTTTCTTCTCCCGCAATATGCGATATTCCATTCTCCTTATATACTTCAATCCTTGACCTCGTAGCATTCTTAAAGTCCCTGTCATGTGAGATTACAATTAATTGCGAGACACCTTTAAATTCCTTTAAAATTTCTATTAATTCGCTGATTTTGCCTTCATCCAAACTCTCCGTCGGTTCATCTAATATGAGAAAGTCCGCCCTTCCGATTATTTTTGATAACGCAGCATTCATGGCAATTGATAAAGCACTCTTCTCGCCACCGCTCAGCGATGCCGAAGATATGGTATTCCCTCCTTTTTTTAAATTTATATTGCAATTTTCCTCATCTTCGTATATCTCTGCACCGTCATAAGAAAAACCAAATGTTGAAAAAAGATTATTCGTATATGTTTCAAGAATCGGGAAAAATGACTGAGAAATGTCTTTTTGAATGCCGTTCCTTCCGAATTTTTCCCTTATTTCTTTTGAAAAATTAATAAAAGCGTTTAAAATTTCATTTTCTTTTTTTGCATCTTCTATTTTCTTTAAATCGGCCTCTATATCATTAATTATATTTTCACAATTTTTTATGTTCCCCTCATTTAGATAAAAATTTTTATCCGCTTCCTGATGCTTCTTTCTGGCATATTCATAAATTTTTAAAATTTCATTAGAATGCCTTTCATCATAATTAAGAGCTGTCCTTTTAGTCATAAATTCATTTTTCTTTTTTGTTAATTCTTCCTCGTTAATTTTGTCTTCCTTAATGAACTTCGTAATTTCATCCTTATTTTTTATTCTTTCCTCATATCTGTTTAAAAGTTCCTTCTTTTTTTCCAGTTCGGCCAATTCTTTTTTCGCCTTTGATATGTATTCTTCAACATTTTCAATTGTGCAGGGTAAATTGTTTATGCCAATCATATCATTAATTTCATTTAAAAAATTTTGCATACCTTTCTTTATTTCTTCAATGTTTGTGCTTTCAACAAATTTTTTTGAACCGATATAATCATCATGCTTTTTTTTAAGTTCGTTAAAAATTTTATTTTCTTCGTTTAATTTGAGATTGTCTAACTCGTATTCTTTTTTCTTTTCATCCGCATTTATTTTATCATTTATTATTTTTTCAATCTGTTGGTTTAATTCATTCAGTTCATTTTGTTTTGATGCATACAATTCGCTGTTTATGCTTTCGGTAGCTCTTAATAATGTGTTCTGTTTTGCCTTTTCGGATTCATTTTTTTCTATTGCTTTTTTGGTTTTTTCAAGTTCGTCATGGATTTGTTTTTCTTCATTTTCGGACTCATTTAGCCTAATTTGTTTGTCAGCCAGGTCCTTTTTTATTTCTTCAAGATGTATTTTTAGTTCCGCCATTTCATTAAATTTTGCTACGAACAAATCAATATTTATACCTTCAATATCCTGCATTCTTTTATTTTTTTTGTCTTTATTCGGCCCAATGTCACTTGTCTTCTTTTTAATTTCCTTTAATTCATCCAAAAATTTTTCATTATTGTTATTTAAATTGTTTAATAAATTTATTTTTTTATTCTCCGGAAGCTGGGATTCACAAACAGGACATGTTGTTTTTGCCTTTGAGAGTTCATCTTTCTGTTTTTCAATATTTTTCAGCATTGTGCCTAATTCAATCTCTTTTTTCGTTAAATTTTCCATTTCTTTCGTTAAATTTTCAATCTCTTCCTGTAATTTTTTAATAACCGATGGAATTCCTTTTATTTTCTCTATGCTGCATCTTTCATCAAATATATCAAAGTATTTTTTTTCTGTTTCTTTGATATACATTTCACAATTACTTATTTTTTTTTCTGTATCGTTATAAGCCCTTTTTATTTTCTCATCTTCATCAAGATGTGCTTTCCTTTGGGCATCTAAATTTTTCAGTCTCGCCTTTAATTCATGTTCTTTGCCCTTAAAATTTTCCGTTTTTTTTGCCAATTCGTCTATTTCCTTTTTCAAAAATTCTATATGTCCGGGAACATTCTTTATTTTCTCTATGTCGCATCTTTCATCAAATACATCAAAGTATTTTTTTTCTGTTTTTTCTATATCCCTTTGACATGCAAGGACTTTGTTCCGTTTTTCTTTTTCCTCTTTATCCAGTCGTTCAACCTCTTCAACATATCTCTTTAACTCCGAAATTTTTTCTTTTAAATTTTCAACCTCTTTATAAATTTTGGAATAGTTATCTTCATCTCTTTGAAGTTCTGAAATTTTTGAAATGTGCCTGTTGTATTCTTTTTCCTTATCTTTAAAAACAACATATATGTTTTTTAGGTTTAAAATTTCTGTTGCGTTATCTACCTTTATTTTTAATATTTCAAAATTTTTTGCTTCCTCCTTCAGCGATGGAATGATTTTTTCTATTTCTTCAATCTCCTTTAATTCCTTTTCCTTTTCATCTATCCTGTTTCGGATATTTTTCAGGTTATTTTCACATATGGAGATTTCGCCTGAAATTTGAACAAATTTTTCTTTTTTTATTTCTTCTTCGTCGCAAACTTTCTTTTTTTCAGCCATATTCCTTTCCAAATTTTCCTTCTCTTTTTCCAAATTTTCCTTCTCTTTCTTCAGGTCTGCAATCTCTTTCAATTTATCCTCTTTCTTTTTCCTTATGTCGTTTTCATTTCCAACCTTTCCTTTGAGCTCGTTTGCTTTGTCTTCAAAGTCCTTATAAAATTTTCCGAAGTTATCATAAAATTTCTCCATATCTTCAAGATTGAGCAGCTTGTGGAAGTATTCTTTTCTTTCCGTTGGTTTTTGCTTTAAAATTTTTGCCAATTCACCTTGCCTGACGACAGATGTATCTATTTCATTTAAATTTAAAATTTCGCCGAGTTTCTCATCAACGCCTCTTTGTCTGCTGGCAATATTCTTCCATCCATCATCATTCCTTATGTCTAAGGTTGCCGTAGTGCTGCGATTTAAAATTTTGCCCCTCTTCACTCTGTATAGGACACCGTCCGCTGTAAAGGTTAAAGAAACAGACATTCCGTTTTCATTCCACATTATAAAATTATCCAGCTTAAGCCCTTCCCGTTTTTCCCATCTTTCACCGGATAATGCAAAAAGGACAGCATCAATTATTGTTGATTTTCCGCTGCCGTTATCTCCGACAATTACAGTTGTTCCGTATTGAAAATTGAGCTTTGTGTTTTTGTGGGAGCGGAAATTTACTATGTGCAGTGTTTCAAGGAGCATTTTTATTATAATTATTATAAATTTTGAACTTGCTCAATATTAAAGGGTAAATCACTTATAACAGTTAAAAAACCACAAGTAACCTCTACTCTTTATTGAGCATATTCTAAATTTTAGTTATAAATTTAAACAAATATTACTTTAAAATTAACTTTAAAATTTAAGAAATTAGGAAAAATTTTAAAATCCGGACTTCTGTATTTTGCCATAGCCATACTATAATTCCTTATCCTTTTACTTCCGAATATCGGACATCTTAAATCCGTTGTCATGTTATTATTTTAGTTGTTATTTTAGTTGTTATTTTTGTTTTTATATTATTCGGTAAAAATTTAATTTATTCTGCATTTAAATTAATTTATATTGAAATAAATTTATCAAAGATAAAATTATTATTGAATAAAACTTATGATGAAACCAACAATGAAACCACCGAAACAATCAAAGCCAACAACATATAAAGATGCAGGTGTAGATATTGACAAAAGACAGGAAGTAATGAAAAATTTTATAAATTTAATGAGTGAAACATTTAAATTTAGGGAGAAAAGGACTGGAAAGGTGCTTATGGATGTAGGAAATTATGCAAACCTGATTGAATTAGGGGATTACGGAATTGCATTTAAAACCGATGGTGTCGGAACAAAAGTACTAATAGCACAGGAACTGGACAAATATGACACTGTTGGAATTGATATGCTCGCAATGAATGTTAACGATTTGATTTGTGTCGGGGCGGAACCGATTGCATTAGTTGATTACATTGCTTTACAGTCCGTTAATGAGAAAATTTTAAACGGAATCGCAAAAGGAATTTACGAAGGTGCAAAACAGGCAAATGTAGCAATAATCGGAGGGGAAACGGCAATAGTCCCTGATTTAATTAAAGGAATAAACGCTCAAAAGAAAATCGGTTTTGATTTGAGCGGAACCGCGCTGGGAATTGTCAGGAAAGACAAAATTATAGACGGAAGCAAAATTAAGGTCAATGATGTCATTATCGGATTTGACAGCAGCGGAATTCACAGCAACGGAGTAACATTGGCGAGAAAAGTGTTACCAAAGAAATTTTATGGGGAAATTTTAAAGCCCACAAAAATCTATGTTAAGGAAATTTTGGAAATAATAAACAGATATGAAATTCACGGACTTGCACACATAACCGGAGGAGGTTACAGAAATTTATTGCGACTGACAAAATACGGATTTAAACTGGAAAATCTTCCTTATTTGAATGAACCACACACAAAAATTTTTGCTAAAATTCAGAAGTATGGCAATATAAACGATGAAGAAATGTACAACACATTTAATATGGGAATCGGATTTTGTGTAGTTGTGAATAAAAAAGACGCATCTGAAATTTTGAAAAACTACGATTGCAGAAAAATAGGCGAGGTAATTGCCGAACACAAAGTGTTGATAAAAACAAATAATAAAAAGATTGAAATTTTAAAGGAAAAATAGAAACCTTTTGTAAAAATTTCATCAAAAAATTAAAATTTTAGTTTAATCGAAATAAATTTAAAATAACACAAAACATCATATAATTTTATTCAAAATGAATGAAAAAAAAGAAAAAAATACCCGGGATGAAAGTATTATGGAAGGGGTTAAAAAATTAGCAAATTTACTCGGAAAAAGCGAAGATGAAATTTTATCCTTAATAGATAAAAAGAAAGATGAAATGGGCGGGCTGATTAATGATTACGGAGCATTATCGGGTGTTGCGAGTGATTTCGGGGTAAGAATATCCGAACTGACCGATGAAAATAATATTTCATTTTCAAAGATTAAAGATGTGCTGGTTAAGAGAGAAATTTCCGTAAATGTTATCGGAAGAGTGAAAAGAGTATTTCCTGTAAAGGACTTTCAGAGAAAAGACGGAATCGCAGGAAAAGTCGCCCGCATAATAATTTCCGATGAAACCGGAGAAATTCCTGTGGTATTGTGGGATGCGCACTCGGAAATTTCTAACAGAGTTAAATTTAATGACATAGTCCGGCTCATCAAAGGCAATACAAAGGTCTCAACATTCAACGAGCTTGAAAGGGTTGAAATAAATTTAACATCATTTTCTATTGTGGATATAAATCCGGAAAGAGGGGATGTAAAAACAAAAATTCCTGAAATTTCCGAAGACATTTACACCATAAAAGAAGTAAAAGAAAAAACAAAAGACGATAAAATACCTGTCTGTGTGGTCGGAAGGATTATAAGCGATATTGAAAGTAACGAATTTGAAAGAGTTGACGGAAGCAAAGGAGTGAGAAGCCCTTTTTTTATTGAGGATGAAACGGGAACAATAAGGATAACTGTGTGGGATGATATGAAAGACAGTAAAGACAAAGGTATAAATTTCGGATGTCTTGTTAAAATCAGGGGCATGGCAAAGAGAGGAATGCTCGGCGATGTTGAGCTCGGTACAAATTCGGCAGGCACTGTAGAAAAAAGCAATGCAAAGATAAATTTACCTGAATTAAAAAAAATAGGTATGGAAGCCTTGAAAATAGGGGAAATTTATCCTCGATACGAAACATTAAGCGAAAACGAAAAGAGAACTTTTACCCTGACAACAAAAGGAGTAATTACAAAAAATTTCGGAGTGAAGGAATTTGAAGGCATTCAGGGCAATGTCGGAAAAAGAGGGGCGTTCATGCTGAATGATGACACCGGAAGTATTAGAGTAGTCATCTGGAACGATGCTGCGGACTTTGCTGAAAATGTCAGCGAAGGCGATGCGGTTGAAATTAAAAAAGGAAACATCAGGAAAAGTATGGAAAATTGTGAAATTCACATAAGTAAAAAGAACGATATAAATTTAATTGACAAAAAGGAATTTGCCCATCTGAATATTTCGTTTTCAAAATCAGAGGGGGTTGAAAAGAAAATTTCGGAACTCAATGACGGGGACAGAAATGTAAAACTAGTTGTAAAGGTTATTGATATTGACTCAAACCAGCAATTAACTTATCCTTCCTGCCCCATATGTAATAAAAAGGTTATGAATGTCGGAAATAACGAATGGTATTGTGAAAAGTGCGGAACAAACGTTGAGCAGGTGCCGAAATTGATGCTCAGAATTATTGGAGCTGACATAAACGGAAATGAGCAAATAAAAGTAATTCTCTTCGGAGATAATGCGGAAAAAATAATGGGGATGGATATAACGGAAATTTTAAATTTAGTCGGAGAATCAGGGGAACAAACAGTCATAGAAAAAGTAAAGACGGACTTAGAAGGCAGCGTCAAAACGATCGTAGGACATGCGAAATTTAATAAAAATTTTGCGGAGATGGTATTTTATGCGGATGAAATTGAGTGAAAGCAAATGGTTGAGTGTAATTGGTTAGGAGTAAAATTTATAAAATTTATGGGAACTTAAAGAGCATGTTAAATTTCATATCCTTTTAAATTTCATATCCTTTTAAATTTCTTAAGATAATTTATAAGATGTCTAATTTATAAAGAATATATGAATGTTGTATGAAAAAGCGAGGTAGAGGAGCTTGGAGTTCTCGCTGGGCCCATAACCCAGAGTTCGTTGGTTCAAATCCAACCCTCGCTATTAAAAAAAATTCGGAAAATTTTTAATTTTTCCGAATTTGTTTTTAAAATTTGTATTTTTAAATTTTTCTATATGAAAATTATAGCGATGGATATTGGTGGGGCAAATATAAAAATTTTTCACATCGCTGATGCTCTGTGTGAATATAAGCAATATTATTTCCCGATGTGGAAAAAAAAGAACAAATTTATGTCTTTCTTACGGCAATTAACAGAGCGAGCAAACCTTAATGCAGATGCGTATATAATTACAATGACAGCGGAACTTTGTGATTGTTTTAAAGACAGAAGAGAAGGAGTAACCTTTATATTGAACGCATTGAAGGAAATTTTAGACGGAAAAATTTTTGTGTTTTCAAATCATCCGAATCAAAATTTAAATTTGCTTGACACTGATGATGCGATGAGATTTCCATACAGCGTTGCATCGGCAAATTTTATGGCGACTGCAAAATATATCTCAAAATTTGAAAAAAATGCAATCATTATTGACATCGGCTCAACAACCACAGACATAATTCCCATAAAGGACGGAAAAATTTTAGCACACAGAACTGATTTTGAACGACTAAAAAACGATGAACTAGTTTATACTGGCGTATTGAGAACAAATTTAATAAGCATAAGTAATAAGATAAAATTTAAAGGCAAAAATTTAAAAATTTCAGCAGAGTATTTCGCAAATACAGGTGATGTTTACAGGAGCTTGGGAAAAATTTCTGAAAATGAATATACCTCGGAGACATCTGACGGAAAAGGAAAAAGCACAATTGAATGTATTAGAAGGATTGCAAGAACTGTTTGCTGCGATGTGAGCGAGAGTGAAATTTATAAAATTTATGATGCTTCCGAAAGAAAAAGTAAAATTTCAAAGGAGGAGGTTATACAAATTGCAAAATATTTCATGGCCGAACAAATTAAAACAATAAACAGAGCAATTGAAAGATTAGAAAAGAAATATAAAATAAAAAACCTGCTTATTATAGGTGCGGGAAAATTTCTTTATAAGGATCTGAATGCTTCGCCGAAATATGGAGATTTGAGTGCAGTAAAAGCACTTTATTTTTTAACAAAGGATTTGCAAATTTGAAAAATTATCTCAATTACGCTCACTTCGTTCGTGTATTCAACAGGCTGTAAGCAGGTTGGACATATATTTTTCTCACGCATGTAACTTTTTAGTTATGCTAGCATAACTATACGAATGTCTGAAAGATTTATAGGGCTCGCTGATCCTGCCCACCCATTCATCATATGGTAAAGATCTGCCATGCAAAGCACTAATTCGCCAGATAGTAGTGAAAGTTCAACATCATGTTTTGGCCTGGTATAACTTCCTTCTATACTGCTCAAAGGTAGAAATTGCGCTTTTTATTAAATGAGGCCTAATCATAATTGTATTTAAAAATATGTTTAAAAGAAAAATTATACTGCTCAACGGCAGAAATTGCACTTTTTATTGAATGGCATATTGTATGTTGCTTACGAACAAGAGATTTACTCTTTGCTTACATTACGGTTTCATAAATTTGAAAAAACGCAGTCTGTGAAGTTGTGAAGTATATATCATTACCATAATACCCACCGTGCTTTTCTTGTAACTGTTTAAGATATACAACAACTTGATCGCTGTTTATTTTCATAAAAGAATATCTGGTAGTGATAAAGATGTAATACATGACTATCGGCGATTATAAAAAAATGACCGAATTAAATGATACCATTTTAGAGTATCCTTTCAAAATTTTAGGGTAAAATGTAAAAATTTAGTATTTGCACCCGTAAAGTAGAGATATACAATTTAATTTACCCTGTTTTATCTAGAGGATACATTTTAGACATAAATCACATTTAAGTATGCTGTTTAATGGTTCATTGTGGTAATGTTTAATTCGGTCAACAGCCGATAGTCATGTAATAATATTTTAAATATTATAGTGAATCTATCAACATTTTACACCCAATCTACGATTCATCAATCTGCTTCAATAGTGTAAAAAGTCAGCAGATTGACTATAATCTCAATTTTAATTATGATTTAACAAATTATAACTTATCAGAACTTGCTTAATATTAAATAGTAAATCACCCATAACCGTCAAAAAATCACAAGTAACCTCCACTCTTTATTGAGCATATTCACTTATCATTTAACAAATTATAACTTATCATTACCTATTTAGCACTACCGAATTTTGGTTTAAATATTAAATTTTATCATTACCTATTTAGTACCACCTAAAATCTAACACTTCCCCTTCGGAAGAAAAGTGAAAAATACAAATCTTCGGAAACGTATCAAATCGTGCATAATATATTACAAGCATTATCATTTCCCACTTTCCCTGATAACGTGCTACAAGAAAAGGAAAGTAATCAATATATTTAAATGACCTTCCCTTGCCCAAAATTTCTTTTGTTTTTTTAACAATATCATTTATGTCTTTTTCTTTAGGTTTAATATCATCTATTATTTTTTGTTTAATATCATTCATTATTTTTTTAGTTGTCGAATCATCTATCTTACCTATGAATAAAGCACAAATTTTTCCATAAGAATTAATATAAAAACAAAAGTTACCAACTTCTTTCAATTTTAACATCTCCCGATAATTTTTTAACATGCCTGCAATACCAGATGAAGAATTACTAAGGAACTTCGGAATCTTATCCCATATTTCTTTCTCAAGCTCATCTATAATCTTACTTCTAATAACCCAAAAATTTAAGTCTTTGTTATATTCTATACCTTCAATAGTATATCCCATTCTCACAAGAGCAGATTCGCTATATTTATAATTTTCTTTTATGAACTTTCTGACAACACCAATTGCTTCGTCCTTTGATCTTTGATCTTTTTGGTTCATTTTAGATTGATAATTTAAAATTTATTCTCCGATTTCACCTTTTTTATTATCAATTCCCCCCTTACTTTATCCCAAATTTTTTCCGATTCTTTAATTATTATTCTCTTCTTAAATAATGGACAATCCAATACAAATGTCTCATATTCTCCTCCTTCTCCGCCTATGTTTATGTGAAATTTATCCTCTAATTTTTTCATGTCCTCTAACGCCTTCAAATCCAGTTCTCTTCCTAGCCAACTTTCATCAAATCCATCTGCATAAACACCCACGATTAAAATTTTAAAATTTAAATTTATCGCCTCTCTTATCAGGTTTTCATGACTTTTTTGCCAGTATGGTGCAAAAACCTCTAAATTTAACTCATCGCAGATTTTCTTTACTCTACCATACTGATAATTTGATGATACGGCACCTGCACAAACACCTTGAATTCCATATTTATCTCTTAAATTTTTGAGCTCTCTTTTCAAATCGTCTATTTCTTTCTCTTTGTCTGATTCCTTCATTATTATCGGGATGTTCATCGCTTCCGCAGAAATTTTTGCAAATTTTATGTTAGGATAATGAAACATATAACTTTCTTTATCAGGAACAAACGAAAGTAAAAATTTTATGTCGTGCCTTGCCTTTATTGCTTTGTATGTTGTTATTACGCTGTCCTTTCCTCCCGAAAACAGTGAAATTAATCTCATTCTGAAAATTTAATTTTGTATTATGCTTTTGTATTATTTATACTTTTGTATTATTTATAATTTATATTTCCTTTCATAATTTTTCTTTAAAATTATAATTAGTTTGCATAAAATTAAAGTAAAATTTAATAACAATAGATAATCAAAATGAAAGTTCCGGAAAAAACAATGGCACATTGTCCATTTTGTAATGCTCACACGGAGCATACGGTGGCACTTAACCGAAAAGGTGAAGTAAGGCACAATAGCGAAGGCACAAGAAAATTTAGGGAAATTAAAAAGGGTTATGGAGGGATGGCGAGAACTCCTAAAAAGCCGGTATTTAAGACAGCGAAGAGAGTCTTGCTTATTTTAAAGTGCAAGGTATGCAGCAAAAAGCATCAAAAGGTATATAACAGAACAAAGAAGACAACAGAGATAACGAAGGTGGATTAGTGAAAAGGAAAAACAAATAATGATGTCGTTGTATTTAAATTTTTTACCTGTTTTTTTAATATTCGGATTTTTCTTAATTAGAATAGTTAGTATACGAAATATACGAAATGATACTTTTAAAAATTTTTGGAAATTATGACGGAAGCCAGATAAAACCGCTTTGGGCAAAGGAAAAATTTAGTATTTCCGAAGATAACATTGTTGTTATGATTGGAAGTATGGATGTGAAGTTTGAAAATATGATTGATAAAGATGATTTAAGAGACCAAAAAGCAATAAAGACAGATAAGGCAATTCATTTCTTAATTGAGCATTATGACAGCAAAGACATACGATTAGCATACTACAGGCAGCGGATTTTTTGCATTGCGGTTGAAGAAATTTTAAGAAAATACAACATAGATGCGGAAAGAAAAGGAAGTGATTTATATGTTGAAGGAAAAAAGTTGAGCGTGAGCATAGCAACAACAGGCGAAACCCAAAAGATTCATTTTGGAATAAATTTAACCACAAAGGGAACACCTGCTGAGGTAAAGACAATTGCACTTGAAAATTTTAAATGTTTCGTTGATGAGAAAGGATTGAATAATGCAAAAGCGGAGAAATTTATCGATGAAATTTTAAATCGCTATATTTTTGATAATGAAAAGATTGAAAAGGATATAAAGAAGACAAAGGTTTTTGCATAATCATTAGGCAAGTCCGTTTTTAATTCCATATTTCTCATATAACCTTTCAGATTTTTCCTCAAGTTCCCCCCCTTATTCTTTTGGCGGTGCAAAAAAGGTTCCGTATAAACTCTTATATTTTGGCACAAGTTCAGGATAATGCTTTTCTAAAAATTTATAGTAAATCGTCTTGCAATCAGTTGATCCTTTACCGAATAAAGTTAATCCGCCGACAAAGATAAAATCAGCTCCGTATTGTTTTGCTGTCTTGAACATCTCGTCAAGTTGCTCTTCCGAATCGGATATAAAAGGCAGCACGGGAATAAAATTTATCCCGACAAAAAATCCTTCTTCCTTGCATTTCTGCATTGTTTCCAATCGTTCCCTCGGTATCGGTGATCCCGGTTCCAAAATTTTTGCTAAATTTTCATCAAGTATAGAGATAGAAAAAGAAATAATTGTCCCATGCTTTAGTTTTGGTTTTAAATCATCCGGCAAGATGGCATTCTTGTCAATCTCTTTTAACAAACCCAAGTCCCTCAATACAAGCATTGATTTTGTCGCTATTTCAACGGGAAATTTATATGCCAGAATTATCTCAAGCAATCTTCTCGTTAATTTAAATTTTTCTTCAATTGGCTGATACGGGTCTGTTGATGAAGATAATGCAATAATGCCGTGTTCACCGTTCTTTGCTCTTCGTGAAAGTTGTTTTTCCAAAAGTTCGCAAGCATTGATTTTTACGGTTAAATTTTCAGCCAGATTTTCTCCGTATTTGCTTCCCCTGATGTAGCAATAAATACAATTGAACGAACATCTCGAATAAGGATTTAAAGTATAGTCGCACAAAAACCAGTCATCTCTTTTCTTTTGTTTGTTCAGGATTGATTTTACGTGGATTTCATTTACCATTTTATTTCGCTCTTATTTTTAATACTATGGAGTTGCTGTGAAATTTCAAAATTTTTCGTTGTAATTTTTAAACTTGTTTAAAAATTTCCGAACATCTGTGAGGTAATCACGAATTTGAAAACATGAACCAATTTAATTAAGTTTTTATTAATTAAATGCCATCAATTCATTTGACACTCAACAGGCTGTAAAGGAATGTAAAAGTTGAAGGTGAAAAAACACAAATTTTTCAAAAATTGAAGTGAATTTTTAGTTTCCTTACAACCTGTCAACCTGGGCTGTTCAATATAGAGGATATTTTAAATTGTTCTTCTTTCCATTTTTTGATATGAAAAAAATTCTCTACGTTTCTTCAATAATGTTGTTCTAATATTTTCATCTGTCCAATTTTTTATATCGCTCATACTTGTCTTTTCAAGAGCTTCTTTTATAGTCAATCTGCTGACTTTTTACACTATTGAAGCATATTAACGAATTGTATATTGGGTGTAAAAGGTTGATAGGTTCACTATAATTCAAATTCATCAAGATTTGAAGTAAACGCAGAGATGCGTAAAGCTATTGTTTTGACAATTTAATTTTGTTATATATTTATTTATTCTTTCGAACTTGCTCAATATTAAAGGGTAAATCACTTATAACAGTTAAAAAATCACAAGTAACCTCCACTCTTTATTGAGCATATTCATCCTTTCCTTATTTTATTGTATGGACAATATCAATATAAAATTAAAGGAAAAGAATAAAAAGGTGGTATTTGTTTAGCTAATTGGGTTTTTACCTCGTTATATTTGATTTGCAGTTATTTTTTTCACAGTTTTCACACTTAACTTTTTAAGCAGCTAAACAAATACGAAATGAAAATTCAAAAAATCATAATTTAAGAGGTAAATTACTACAGTAAGAAAAAAATGGCAAGAACTTTTTTATAGATTTTTGTACAAATTGAACACACCACTGTCAACCCATAGTCACCTATCAAGACTCTTATCTTTCCGGACATTAATTTTGGTAAAAGAGAATCACGGATTTGCGAAAGAGTTTTGGTTTCTCTTTACATTAATAGTCCATTTAAGAATTTTGGCTTTGATTTTAAGAGCATCCTGTTTAATACCACCTGTTTTGATTTTCCGGTTTGCCTTGTCTAATGCACCTTCTAAACTTGTCAAATCAAGTAAGCATGCTGCTTTGCAGAAAAAACTTTTTGATCTTCCATCATCAAAATTTTCTACAATATACCTTAGTAATTTTATTCGTCTTTCCTGTTGCTCTATAAATTTCTTAATTCCCTGTTCTTTTATAAAATTTAAATTAGGTATGACTTTCCTATAAGAGGGATAAGAAGAACATTCTTTCATCTGCTGATATTCTTCGTCACTTTTAAATTTTGAGCATGGAAATTCTGAACATTCCGCGCATACTTCAAGACCTTTTTTCCTGACACAACAAGTTATGAAGGAACATGACGGATGCTTGTTAAAAAAATAGGGACCGCCACATCCTGGACATCTTGATGTTCCTATTGTGTAGTATCTCGGGCATAAACCACAATCAAGACCACATACTCCTATTGTCGGATATTTTTTTATTTGTTCCATTCTTATTCTCAACAGGCTGTAAGGGAATGTAAAAGTTGAAGGTGAAAAAACACAAATTTTTCAAAAAATTGAAGGTGAATTTTTTAGTTTCCTTACAACCTGTCAAATCAGGATTAAAATTTCTTTTTGTTTATCATATTTTAATTTCTTCATCCCGTCTTTAATTATCAAGATTGCGTCTTTATTTGGATTTGCTTTAGCCCACCTCATTAAAAATTTTGCTACATCGTCAGGATTCTTTTTTGTTATTTCTCTTAAAATCCATGACACTGCTTTTTTTATATCTTTATCCTTGTCTTCCATAACCAGATCAAGAATCCCAAAAGCTTTGTCTGTTATTTGGACTTTCTTGTACCCTAACAAACTTACTACTCCAAAACGTCTAATCCATTTATTTTTGCTCTTAATCCATTTTTCAGAAAGGGGTAAAATGAGTTCAGGATCAGAATAGACTATGGGCTTTACTCCGCACATAGCGAGATTATCACAAACAGCCCAGTTATCAAGATCTGGTAATGCTGAAGAGACAAAATCTAAACAAACCTTTGAGTTATTTGGACCGAACTTCTCCAAGCTTTTCCCTGCTATCTGTCTCGCTTCAAAAGAGCCTTCATTCCAGATAGTTTCTAATAAGAATTGTGCTTTTGTTGGTTCTTTCCGGATAAATTTTTCTATCTCAGCAGATATTGCTCTTAAAATAGGAAGTGGAACTCCATAAAATTTTCCTGCATCAGGAATAATCCTCTGATAATTTTTTGTCGCTTTTCTATCTACATAGGATTTAAGGAGTTCCTGTAATCCTTCTGTAAATTCCTTTGGTTTATTTGCTTTTTCAAGCAGTTTATTTGTTCTTTCCCGGATTTGTGATTTATCCATATTATTTTTCTTTTTCAATGAACTCTCGGACATCGTCTATACTGTGCAACGGCAGAAATTGCACTTTTTATTGAATGACATATTGTATGTTGCTTACGAACAAGAGATTTACTCTTTGCTTACATTACGGTTTCATAAATTTTAAAGAATATGCTCAATATTTAGTGGTAAAATGAATATGCTTAATAAAGAATGAAGGTTACTTGTGATTTTTTAACGGTTATAAGTGATTTACTCTTTAATATTGAGCAAGTTTCAACAGAACTTTAAACGATCTCATTTTATTTAAATTCCAGCTCCGAAAACACCCTCTCGCAATAATGACATCTGAATTTTAACGGCTTCTTTGAGATTGTGTAAATTTTTGTTTCAATGTTCTCAGATTTTAAATTGATCTTTGAAATTTCGGCATTCTCGGAATTTGACTGAATTTCTGGGTTTGTTATACATTCCGGATTCGGGCATTTAAGCAAATTGATTATCAGATTAGGAACTTCAACGCCGTATTTTTTAACAACCTTTGAATCGGCGATGACATTTACTATCGCTCTGGCAGACAGCAGAGAAATTTTATTTGTTTCATCTTTTGTCAATGTCCTTCCTTCAACCTTTACAATGTCCTTCTTTCCGTGCTTTTTGCTTTCCGCATTTATTATCACGGAAACGATACCTTTATAATTTTCATCAATGTTTAAAATTTTTAAAACGGAAAACGCCTTTCCTCCTTCAATATGATCTATTACAGTGCCGTTTTTGATCTTCTTTATTTTTTCCTCTTTACCAATTTCCTCCTTATTAATTGTCATATCCATCTTTGATTTAATTGAGACAAATTTAATTAAAATTGTTTTAAAATTAATTATATAAATAAATTTGATAAAAATTTTAAAATGATACTTGTTACAGGTGGTGCCGGTTTTATAGGGAGCAATCTTGTTGATGAATTGCTGAAGCAGGGATATGAAGTAAAGGTTCTTGATAATCTGACAACGGGAAGGATGGAAAATTTAAGCAATGCTGCAAAAAACAATAAATTTAAATTTTATAAAGGTGATTTGAGGGACTTTGACAAGGAAATTTTAAAGGATGTTGAAATTATATTTCATTTAGCCGCACAAATTGATGTCAGGAAGTCGGTTGAAAATCCGATATATGATATGGACATAAATATCAGAGGTTCAATAAATTTAATTCAACAAGCAATAAACAGCAATGTTGAAAAGATAATTTATTCTTCATCGGGAGGTGCAATTTACGGCGAACCAACAGTCCTTCCTGCCGATGAAAATACTCCCATTAAGCCTATATCGCCTTACGGTGCATCAAAATTTGCCGTTGAAAGTTATCTCAATACCTTCGGCAAAATCTACGGGTTAAAATATAAGGTGATGAGATATGGTAATGTTTACGGAAGAAGGCAGGATCCGCTGGGTGAGGCAGGAGTTATCGCAATATTTTTCGGAAGGGTTTCAAATGACAAAAATCCAATCATTTTTGGCGATGGAGAACAAACGAGAGACTATGTAAGTGTAGATGATGTTGTCAAAGTCAATATTGCAGCTGTTGATAAATTAAAGAAAGAGCAGGAGTATAATGTCGGAACAGGAAAGGAAACATCTGTGAATGAAATTGTAAGGGCTATGGAAAAAATTTTCAATAAAAAAATAACTCCGATTTATGAAAAAGAAAGACAAGGAGAAGTTAAAAGGATTTATCTTAATATAAAACGATTACAAAATGAGATAAATTTTAAGCCGGATGACATAGAAACTGGGATGAGAAAGGTGTATGAGTGAATGAAAAATAGATATACTTCACAACTTCACAGACTGCGTTTTTTCAAATTTATGAAACCGTAATGTAAGCAAAGAACTTGCTCAATATTAAAGGGTAAATCACTCATAACCGTCAAAAAATCACAAGTAACCTCCACTCTTTATTGAGCATATTCTAAGCAAATAGTAAATCTCTTGTTCGTAAGCAACATACAATATGCAATTCAATAAAAAGTGCAATTTCTGCCGTTGCACAGTATAGATTGATCGGAGAAGCAACGATAAATTTTAAAAATTTCGCTGTTTGGACAAGTTTAAAAAGAAAAGAAAAAGAAAGAAAAAGAAAAAATTTAATTATTTCCGGTTGGCTTAATTGTCCTTAAATTAATCCCGTTTAGTTGGTTTTAGTCCGATAAATGCCACTATTAGTCCGATAACTGCCAGAACCATTACTATTGGAAACGCACCCAGATAACTTCCGGTCATATCTTTAATACTGCTTGACAGCAATGTCCCGGCAATTGCACCCACTCCATACGCTGTAAAGACCAATCCGTAATTCTTCCCGTAATATTTGGTTCCGAAAAATATTTTGGTTGCTGTTGGAGCTATTGCAAGCCATCCTCCAAGACATAACCACAATATTCCAAATCCAACGAAATAAAGCAATTCATTTTTTTCTCCGCCAAAGTACAAAATTGCTGATGCCACAAATATCAAAACAAAGGACGCTATTGCTGTATTCTTCGGAGTAAATTTATCGGTTAGAGAACCAAATATAGGCCTTCCCGCAAAGTTGAATATCGCAAACAGGGAAACGGCAAGAGCTGCCAGTTCAGGTGTTATTTTTGCAACTGTTGTTCCGTAAGGTGATGCTATTCCGATTGCCATTAATCCTGCTAAACAACCTATCGTATAAGTTAGCCATAATGCATAAAAATTTGGTTTCTTTATCATTTCGTTTCTATCCAGTTCTATTGTTGCAGATGCTTGTTTTGCTGATGGTGTCCATCCTGTTGGCTTCCATCCTTCTGCCGGAAATTTTAAAGGTATTGATAACAATATAATCAATATCATAAATACCACACCCAGATACAGAAAAGTATTCATAATTCCCACAACTCCTATTAAATATTTTATTAACGGAGCTGTTACAAGTGCAGATAAACCAAATCCCCCTACAGTTAAACCGATTGCTAGTCCGGCTTTATCAGGGAACCATTTTGCAGCAACTGCTATCGGACATCCATAAGCAATCCCAACACCAATTCCACCTATTACTCCATATATAACGGATAGTATTTCTATATTCGGGGCAAAACTTGCTAAAATCCATCCGGTTCCAACCAAAAAACCACCAAGCATAGTTGTTTTTTTGGGACCCCACTTCTGCATCAGATTACCTGCAAGAGGCATTGCAAGGGCAAAACACCCAAGAAACACCATGAACGGCAAACCACTCTGTGTTGCACCTATATTGAACAATTTTTCCAGCGGCCCTCTAAAAACACTAAATGCGTATATTGCTCCGAGACATATATTTATTATCAGTCCGATTCCTACCAACATCCACCTACTCATGCTTTTATTTTCTTCCATTTTAAAATTTTAAATTTTATTTATTTTATTTTTAAATTTTTAATTTATTTAAATTTTATTTTTTGACTAAATTAGAGGGTCATTACCGACCCTCTTTTAAAAATTTTTAAAAAACAAAAATTTTAATGTATCTCTCCTTGAACAAGTTTTTGTATTTTTTCAACGACCTCCGGATTCATCAGTGTTGTTACATCGCCCACATCAGTTCTGCCATTTGATAGCACAGCAAGAATTCTTCGCATAATTTTTCCGCTTCTCGTCTTTGGCATGTCCGGAACAATATATACATTCTTTGGTCTTGCGATTGGTCCAATTATGTCTGCAACTGCCTGTTTAACTTTGTTCTTTAATTCTTCGCTGGATTCAAATCCGGGTTTTAGAGATACATACAAATCAGGAATGTGTCCCTTGAGTTCATCCCCTTTCGGTACAACGGCAGCCTCTGCTATTTCCTCACAGGTTATTGCTGCCGATTCAATTTCTTTTGTCCCTAATCTATGCCCTGCAACATTAATAACATCATCAATTCTACCTAAAATCCTAAAATATCCGTCCTTTGCCTGCATTGCACTGTCTCCGGCCATATATGGCCAGTCCTGCCATTCCTTGCTGTCTTTATTTTTGCAGTACTTTTCATAATATCCTTTCACCATTCTTCCAGGGTCTCCCCATATTGTCAGCATTCTTCCGGGCCATGGATTTTTTATACAAATATTTCCTGCCTTTCCGCATCCTGCAGGGAGTTCCTTTCCATTTTCATCATATATAATCGGATAAATTCCCGGCACACCAGGGCCTGCACTTCCCGGTTTCATTGGTTTAATAGCAGGAACTGTGCTGCATAAAAACCCTCCGTTTTCTGTTTGCCACCAGGTATCAACTATTACTGCTTCCTTCTTTCCAACAACATTATAATACCATCGCCACACATCCGGCTCTATCGGTTCTCCGACAGTTGTCATGTGCTTAAAGTGACAGTTGTATGCGGAAGGGTCAGAACCCATTTTTCTTAACATACGAATAGTTGTTGGGGCAGTATGGAATATATTTATTCCTAATCGCTCACATATTTTCCATGACCTGTTTGCATCGGGATATGTGGGTACTCCTTCATATATTACACTCGTTGCGGCAATTGCCAGTGGCCCATAAACAATATAAGAATGCCCTGTAATCCATCCGATGTCTGCCATACACCAATATACATCTTCAGGATGAATGTCCTGAATATATTTTGATGTTCCCGCAACATACGCCAGGTAACCACCGGTACTATGTAAGCATCCCTTTGGCTTTCCTGTTGAACCGCTTGTATACATCATAAAAAGTCCTGCTTCGGCTGGCATTGAAACCGGCTTTACAATTTTTCCTTTATGATTTTTAAGCAAGTCATCTACAAGAAAGTCCTGTCCTTCCACAAGTTTTGTCGACGAACTATATTTACCGGAATATCTGCTCCATATAAGTACTTTATCTACTTTTTGTCCCAGATCTGCTGCGGTTTTAACTGCTATATCTGCATTGACTTTGTGATCTATTAATTTTCCACCCCTGCAATATCCGTCTATTGTTACTAAAATATTGCTTCCCGAGTCAGCAATTCTTTCTCCGCATGCTTTTCCGCTGAAACCTCCAAAAACCTCCGAGTGTATTATTCCAAGTCGTGCACAGGCAAGCATTGATACTGGCAATTCCGGAACCATAGGCATGTGGAATGTAATCCTGTCTCCGGCTTTTAAACCAAGTTCGAGGAGTAATGAAGCAAATTCATTGACTTTTACATATAACTCCTGATATGTTATAACCCTGTCATGTTCTCCTTCCGATTCCGGAACCCATATAATTGCAGCTTTATTTTTATACTTTGCTAAATTTCTATCAACGCAATTGTAACAAACATTCAATTTTCCTCCGACAAACCATTTAAAGAATGGTGGATTGCTGGTATCAAGCGTTATTTTCCAATACCTGTCCCACGTCAACAAATCAGCATATTCCTTAAAACACTCTGGAAAATTTTCCTCTTTAAATCTTTCATATATTGCCTCATCTTTCACATTTGCCTGCCTAATAAATTTCTCCTGCGGCTCAAAATATTCTTCCTCCTGCCAATGTGATGCTATTTCAGCCTCACTCAACGACATTTTGCCCACATTTCTACTGTTGTTTTCATTCCCTGTTTTTTTAATTTCTTCGGCCATTTTCGTGTTTTTAAATTTTTTATTTATTTATTAGTAACTATTCAGAAGTATTAAATTAATGTCAATACATTATGATTTACTAATATATGAACTATTCAGAGAGTATTTTCAAAATGAAATTTTGAAAATCTCCGAACGATTTTACAAAATTACAAAAATTTTGTAAATACACGAACGAAGTGAGCGTAAGTGAGGTGACAAAATTTTACTGAAAATTTATAAATAAATTTTCAATCTTAAAAAATATTTCAAATATTTTTTAATACCTATGAAATTTTCAAAAAATTACTGAAAATCCAGAAGATTTTCAATCTTTAAAAATCTAAAAATTTTTAAATTACCTGTGATTTTTGGGGTGGCTGAATAGTTACATTTATTATTATATATTACTTAATATGATTAAATATATATTAAGTATTTAAATAAACTTCATATTTATTCATTTATCTGATTTTGGCTCTAAATGAAATCCAACATAAATTTTGAAATTTTTACTTCTCTTATGATGTTAAAAATAAGAACCGAATTTTTTTAATCCTTTGCCATTAATTTAATAACATCTGTTAGGGATAAAATTCCGACAGGTCTTTTTGGAAGTGATAATACCGAATCTTTACGATCCTCTCCAAGAACGACGAGTATGCGATGAATCTTTCGCTTTACCATAACATCAACCGCTTTTTCAACATAATCTTCCCCTGAAATAGTTACAACTTTGTCACTCATAATCTCTTCGGCAGTTACTTTGTTAATATCTCTGTTAAATGCCTTTATAATATCCATTTCGGAAACAATTCCTGCAATCTCTCCGAATTCGTCTGTTACGCAAACACCATGCACATGCGACTCTACAATGATTTTTGCAATATCTTTAACACTTGTATTTAATGACATTGTTATTACGCCTCTTGTCATAACATCCTTTACATTTAAATTTTGAGATATGCTCATTTTATGGTTTGATTAATTTTAAATTTTTAAAATTCGGACAAGTCCATTTTGTTAACTTCTGAATAGTTACATCTTACACTCCCTATATATTAACATGTTCTCAGAAGCTACCCTTCTCATCACTGCTCAGACTGGGACGGTTTCATCACGGAACACAAAATTAAAATTATAATTATCTGTGTTTCCCGAATAATCCTCTGAACCACATAGGCATACTTCCCATTTCTTCCTTTTGAAGTTGTTCATACATCTTAAATAATATTCCAACAGTTAGCAAAATTCCTGTTCCGCTTCCGAAAACACCGAGTAAGTCGGCAGATAATGCGAGTAATCCGACGGCAATGGAACTTATTACTACCATCTGTGGGATGTATCTTTCAAGCACATGTTGTATAACTCTTATATCTCTTCTGAATCCTGGAATCTGCATTCCCCCCTGATGTATTTGCTGGGCAACCTTTTCAGGTCCAATGTTTGTTGTTGCGGCCCAAAATTTTCCGAAAAGCACACACAACCCAAGGAAAACCGCACCGTATATGAGTATATGTATTATAACAGTAATATCCCCTAATTTATATATTGAAGACGGATTAAGGACTCCGTATATGTTATTACTGCTTCCATAACCAGATGTAATATAAGAAAAGAACATATATACTCCGTATTGTAATGGATTCATCTCATGAACAGCCATTCCTGCATGTATGCCGAATATTGAAGGAATTAACTGAAGTGATTGTATAAGTGCTGCTGCCAATATTACAGGAATATTTGAAACATAGAAAAAT
>CCXY01000048.1_pt1 | contig 31991 bp, 25 predicted proteins | sample 244351 | NCBI WGS metagenome assembly CCXY01 (sample SAMEA2779768, study PRJEB6121) | groundwater metagenome | isolation source: sulfidic groundwater | reverse complement strand
AAGTTTAACATGTATCCATTGACAGGTTTTTTGGGATTAAATGTTAAATTTGTTATTGAAATATCACAAGGAGTTACAATTACGGTTGTGTTTGCTGTTGCAGATACTATTTGCTGCTGTGGCGAATATGCTGTTGCATTTGCTATGTTTGTTGTTGTTTGTGTTATTTGTGTCGAGCAATTACATTTCATACTTTGACCAGATGCTAATGTTGTATTCGGACAAATAACAGGAGAACATTTATTATCACTCACATTAACATTGTTTAAAGGAACATTTCCGGTATTTATTACATTGTAATAATAAGTTACACTTCCTCCTCCTGCTGGCAATGGAGATGAAGCATTTGCTGTTTTAACCAGGGTTATATTTGGACATGCAACAAAAACAGTTGCGTTTGCAGTTGCATTTACAATCTTTCCTGAATAATTGCCTGTTACATTAGCTTTATTTGTTATATTTCCACATTGTGTCAATGTACTTGAACAATTACAAGTCATGCTACCATTAACTGCTAATGCTGTGCCTGAACAATTTACCAGTGATACATTGCATTTATTATCACTAACAATTATATTTATTAAATTTACATTTCCGGTATTTATTATGTTGTAATAATAAGTTACGTTTCCTCCAACGGCAGCCAATGATGAAACATTTGCTGTTTTAATCAGAGTTATATTTGGACACGCAACAAAAACAGTTGCGTTTGCAGTTGCATTTACAATATTTCCTGAATAATTACCTGTTACATTAGCAATATTTGTTGTTGTCTGGTTTATTGTCGTTGAGCAATTGCATTTCATAGATTCTCCAATATTTACTGTTGTTTTTGGACATCCCGTTACTTCTTGTGGACAATTTACAGAAGCGCATTTATTATCGGTAACATTCACATTGCTTAAAGGAACATTTCCAGTATTTGTTACATTGTAATAATAGATTACGTTTCCTCCACCAACATGTAATGAATAATTACTTGCTATTTTAGTTATTGTTATGTTTGGCTGCGGGTATAAAAATTTACACCCCCCTGTTGTTGCGCTTGAATCATTCCATCCGTCTGGTTTATCGCAGGTATTCTTATCCCCATAAGACGAAAGCCAGTTTAAAGAGTAAATATCAAAATTTTTGTTTTTGCGGATTACATTTGCATTTATGGTTAAATTTGAATCATCCGAATAAATTCCTATCTGATTGTTTAGTATGGTATTGTTTGTTATATTTGATAAGGAGTAATAAAAGTACATCCCAAAATTGTTATTTTTTAGCAGGGTATTGTTTGTTATATTTAATGAGGACTCATAAACATATATCCCAATATTGTTATTTGAATTTATAAAATTTTCTGCTATTATGTTGTTTGATGAGTTGATTAATACCATGCCGTGCCATTTGTTTAATGATATATTGTTATCAACAACAAAGGCATATTTGGAATTTTCAATATAGATTCCATTACCTTCATTTGAACTTATAGTGTTGTTAATTATAGAAATGTCGTATGCATTTTCTATTTCAATCCCCTCCAAGAAATTCGCAATTACGCAATTCTTTATTGTTGTATTTTGTGTATTATTCAGATATATCCCATTTCCATATCCGAAAAACCCTTTTATTTTGTGCCCGTTACAATCAAATATCTTATTCGTAAAATTTAATGGATTGATACATGTCCCATAGGTAAAATTTATATCAAAGGTTAAATTTATTTCATTACAATTTGCATTGCCAAGCTTATTTGCACATTTTTCACATGAATCGCAACTGCAATTTCCATAAGTCAATTCCGGATAGGTTGTTACTAATGCCACACATCTGAAATCATCGTTGTTGTTTGAATTATTAAATCGTAAGATAACATTTTTAAATGAAAATTCATTGTTTCCAAAAACACATTTATTTACCATTGCGGATTTGTTAAAGAATATTAAAATTTTATTAATTCCTTCCGTTAAATTTTCCCCGTAATGAACCGCCTCAACCTTACTTTTATTGCAGTAAATATCTCCGTCTATTGTGTATGTTCCGTTTTTTGTTATGTCTAATGTAACATTAACGCCGTATTCATAAATGTCCGAAAATTTTATAAAAGAAGATGACGATGATTCAAATTGAGTGTATTCATAATAATCAGAAGTTTGCAACCCGATGAGTTTATCCTGAAAATCACCGTCTTTGTAAATTTCAACATCTATGTTAAAAATTCCGTTCTTTTTCTGGCTTCGTATTGCCTTTCCGTCAAGACCTAATGTAACATCGTTAATGCCTTTCGTGAGATATATTGTTGTTGAATTACTTGCAATATCCGCCCCCATAATATCTATCTTTCCATAAATAAGATAGGTTCCGTTTTCAGATATATTAACTCTAACAACGACATTGAAAGCATCATAAAGTGAATTATTGTTGCTGTCTACAGTATAATAATTTGGTAAGTCAAGAATGGAAGCATAAGTTATATTGTTATCAACCTTAAAGTAAAATCTTTTTTCATTTTTGTTTTCACATTTAATTAAGTATAATCCTTTTTTATCAGGTGAGAAATTTAGAAAATTTATTCCTTTTCCGACATTGCTTGAATTATCAACATAAATAACTTTAATAAATACATTTTCATTTAGCGAGGATGAACAACTTATATTTATTATATCATCAGGATAAAATACAGGTAATGTTCCATACATTCCGAAATAATTACCTGCGTTTGTCGTTTTCCTTGCATTCTTGCTTATATTAACGGTTAATTTTTCTTTAGTAAAATTCAATGTGTTTTTTTCAAATTTCAACAAAGGACTTCCGAGCAGTACAAATTCCATAACCGTCCTTAATTCGTATTCATCTAATCCGTCATTTTTCATTCTTTCATACGCATCAATGTACGCCTCTCCTATTGTGCTTTTATTTGATGTTATGAAATATTCCAAAAGTTCATTCATAACACCCGTATAATATTCATTAACAGAGCCGTTATTTACCTCTATTGCAGCACCCCCGTAATTTACCCTGCTTCCTCCCGCGTAAGTAATACTGTCATTCCTCAATAAATTTTCAGCAAAACTTTTAGTATAATAATTCCAAATCGGAATTATCTCAGAATCATAAGCTCCGTTCATACAAGCAACAGAAACAAAAATTGCAGAAGAATTTGTATTGAAATTCCCTGATATGCAACCATTTGAAAAACAAGCAGAAACACCGCTTCCATGCCCGAAATGAAAAATCATATCATAATTGTTTAATGCATTACTTAACTTTGAAGATGTGAAATTCCCATCTGTTTCAAAAAATTTAGTGTATTTTAAATTTAAATTTTGCAGAGCATGCAATGCCGAAATTTCACCCATATATTCGTCATCACCACCAAACATCTTTCCTCCGAACAAAGCGATTTTTGAAATCGTTTTATTGTAATTTTTGAGCTTTTCAACCATCACTGATGCTTCATTCTCATTATTAACCAAAATCCTTCCGACAGAATGTTTTATTGTTTGATTTTCCTCATCAAACATGCCATAAAATAAATCTGTCGGAACCCAGGAATTATACCTGTCATTCGGGTCATAATAATATTTATCAAAATAATAATAACTCGGCGGAATTGCCGTTGCATTACCGAACAAAATAACATAAGATGAATTATCCTGACTTAAAAATTTTCGTATTTTCTTTGCCAATGTATAGTTAAATTTTCCAGCATCTTCAAAATTTTTTATTCCTTCCCATACACATAATGAATCGTCGTTATATCCCGGAAAATTAATCTCAAATTCGGAAAAATTTTCAAAATCGCCAACTTTATAAATTTCTACCGGAATGGTTTGCCCGTAAAAATTTGCCAAATCGTTTGCCTGCCCGTATAATTCATCGGAGGTTATAATTATCACTTTTGAAAAATTTTCCCCGTAAGCAACAGGAAAAGGACAAAATACCCCGAATGTGAGCCCTAAAATAAGCAAAATTTTTGCATTCATTGTTTTTTATTTTTAGTCCTGTTTCTAATTATATTTCCATATTAACAATTAATAAAGTAAAATTAAAAGGTAAAATTAATAAATAGAACAAAAATGTTGCCAATATGTAATATATGTGCAAAGACAAAGACATTGTGTGCATCTTGTGAAAAAAAGTTAAAGAACAATGAAATTTCGGATTTGGATGTGAAAATTGCCGAAATGATGTATGATTTTGGAAGAGGAGAGTTTGGCTTTGAAAAGGCGGTGGATGTAGGTAATTTTGTTGTGATATTGACGAAGAAAGAGGATATCGGTAAAATAATAGGTCCGGGAGGAGAAAATTTAAAAAAAATTGAGGAATCCATTGGAAAATTAACAAAAGTTATGGGTGCAAGCTCCGCAGAAGAAATGATATATACCCTCATCTCTCCGGCAAATATTGTATCTACGAGTGAGTTATACAGGGCAGACGGAACCGTTATGCGAAAGATCACAATAAATAAGAATGATGCGGACAAGTTAAAGATGGATATATATTCCATTAAAAAAATTGTTTCAAATTTAATGCATGCTGATGTTGAGATTATTCTGGGATAAAATTTTAAAAACAAAATTTTCAGATGTTAAAACAGATAATTGTTGTCCGAAATGATTTGAAATTAAGTAAAGGTAAGCTGGCCGCACAGGCGGCACATGCTGCAATCTCGGCGGCAGAAATTTCAAAATTTAAAAAACAATGGCTCGCAGAAGGACAGAAAAAAGTTGTTGTGAAGTGTGAATCCCTTAATATACTGCTTGAAATTTATGAAAGAAGCAAGAAATCATTTATCGCAACATCATTGATTCAAGATGCCGGCATGACAGAAATTCCTCTGGGAACGATTACATGTATCGGAATAGGTCCTGATGAAGAAGAAAAAATTGACAGGATAACTAAAAATTTAAAACTTTTGTGAAAGAACTTGAAAGATGTTTTGGAACCAAGAATGCAGTTTCTTTTGCGTTTCAGCCGGTTTCGGCCTCATATTCTACAAATCCTGCTTTAACAAGAATTTTTGCCAATGACTCGGTAATCTCGGCAACATCTTTATCTTTAAACGGACCATATTTTTGCAAGTCATCACCCACAATTCCCGGACATGAATTCAGAAATCGGACATTCATCCGTAATTGTTTTTTCTTTTGTTCATTATCATTTTTCGCATCATTTTTTTCCTTTCCGAACAAAAGGTCGTTCTTATAGGTCTTTATGAGTTCTAAAATTTTATTATATATTTCTTTCTCTTCTTTGGTTATATTCAAAGGTTCTTTTATGTTCCCTATGCTTGCGCGGAGAGCGTGAATTAAAATTTTTTGCATCCTTTCGGTATATATATCCTCACCTAATTTCCCGAGATATTCTTTATACTCTTCGGATGAATTATACATTTTAGCAAAATTCGGATAGAAATTTTCATCTATCTTTTGAAGTATGCCTGCATTTTTTCTATTTTTTTCCTGTGAATATATTTCCTCAATATCCGCATAAGTTATCATTTTCATGTGTTAAAATTTATATAAAATTAGTTGCCTGCTCAAAAACATTTTTTATAGGGATAGGCTTTTATATTGTAACTATTCAGCCACCCAAAAAATCACGGGTAATTTAAAAATTTTTAGATTTTTAAAGATTGAAAATCTTGTGGATTTTCAGTAATTTTTTGAAAATTTCACAGGTAAAATTTTGTACTCTCTGAATAGTTTATATATTAGTAACCATAATGTATTAACATAAATTTAATGCCTCTGAATAGTTACTTTATATTTAATATTGTGATGTTGCTATGAAGTTTCAAAAAATTTCGCTGTCATCACCAGGTTGAAAATACGAGCCTTAATTCACAATGTAATAAATTCACAATATAATAAATTCAATGTAGCAATTTTTAAACTTTATATTTTGTATTACCTCATAATTAATAACATTTTGTTTATATGTGGATGTTTATACCTGACTTTGAAAGAAAACCATTCATCACCTTACAGTGATGTGCTTTATGTTGCCGTGTCAAAAAGTCAAATAAAACAAGCGTATGTAGAGTGTGTAAGATACATATGTTGCCCCGTGCACCGCCTATGTATGCCGATTTTATGAAGTATAACTTTGACTTTGCAGCACAGCGGTTTCATTAATATCTTTCAAAGTCAAGTTGAAATTTTCTTCAACAGAATGTAAGAGAATTACCAAAAATGAACCCTTGCTATTTTGACAATATATAAAAAGGCTAAAATTTGGACAATTTTTAAAGGTGGAATTTATGCGTATATATTGTTATAATATATAAGAGGTCTAAAAATTTTAGTTTTCTTACAACCTGTCAAGAAAATTTCCCGCTTTTCCCATCGGCTTTTTACTAATTGGGGCTAAAAAGGCGATAAGTTTATTCGTTCCGTTTCAAATTTTTTGTTTCCAAATTTCAATATCACACAACCTCTTTTTAACTCCCCTACATTTACAATTTTCGTTTTTCCTATAAAGTCCTCTTTCCCATAACATTCATGAACATGCGAGCATAAATTTATTTCCGGATGAAATTCATCAATTATTTTTCTTATTGCACTGCTTCCGACATGCAAACTATTGGTTATATCGCACTTTGTATTTAAAGGCGGGCAATGTGTTAATAAAATTTTTCTGTCCGATTTTGCTCCCTCAAACAGTTTCTTTAAATTTTCATAAATTTCATCTTCTTTATATTCAAAAGGTGTGCCAAAAGGTGTTATATTTGACCCGCCGAAAAAGAGGAAGTCCGCATCTATCCCTTCAACATTTCCTATTTTGTTATGTTCATTTGCTTTAAATTGAGCAAAAATTTTTAAAATCTCTCTGCTGTCACAATTTCCCGGAATTCCATAAATTTTTGCGTGAAGTGCAAGCATATTTAAAAAATTTTCAATATTTTCTAAACTTTCTATCCTTCCGTGCGGAGAAAAATCTCCTAGCACAAAAATTTCCGAAATATTTCTTTCCTGCAAAATTCTTTGAATCTTTTCATATATAAAATTTCCGTGAATATCTGCGATGATTAAAATTTCCTTACTCATATTAATGGATAAAATTTGTCCTTTTTTAAAATTTATGTTGTTCCTTCTTTTTGCAAATTAAAATATTGAAATTTTTGAAGAAAATTTCCCGATTTTTCCCCATCGGCTTTTTACTTCAACAGGATGTAAGAGAATTACCAAAAATGAACCCTTGCTATTGTGACAATATATAAAAAGGCAAAATTTGGACAATTTTTCAAGGTGGAATTTATGCGTATATATTGTTATAATATATAAGAGGTCTAAAAATTTTAGTTTCCTTACAACCTGTCAAAGTGGTTTAAAAAGGCGATAAGTTGCGATATTCCTATGCTGTTCCTTCCTCCCACGAGTTCAAATATTTTATCTGTTCTTCCGTAAGTTTATCAATCTCAATATTCATTGTTTTTAATTTCAGGGCGGCGACCCTTTTATCAATTTCTTCGGGAATTTTATGGACACCTTTTTCCATTTTATGTTCTGCAATATATTGGACACCTAACGCTTGATTTGCAAAACTCATATCCATTACCTCGCTCGGATGGCCTTCGGCAGCAGCAAGATTAACTAACCTTCCTTCCGCAAGCAAATAAATTTTCCTTCCGTCATTCAAAACAAATTTTTCCGTATTATCTCTTATCGTTTTCCTGCTTACAGATATTTTTTCCAGATCCGGAATTTTTATTTCGTTGTTAAAATGTCCTGCATTTGCAAGTATTGCTCCAGACCTCATCCCTTTCATATGCTCCCCGCGAATAACATTTAAATCCCCGGTTGTCGTAATAAAAATATCGCCGAAATGTGCAGCATCATCCATTTTCATAACTCTGTATCCGTCCATAGCGGCCTCAAGTGCTTTAACGGGATCAACCTCTGTAACAATAACATTTGCTCCCAAACCGTTCGCCCGCATCGCTACGCCTCTGCCGCACCATCCGTAACCTGCAACAACAACATTTTTACCTGCTATCAAAACGGATGTCGCTCTTAAAACCCCGTCTAATGATGACTGTCCTGTTCCATACCTGTTATCAAAAAAATGTTTTGTCATAGCATCATTTATATCAAGAATGCCGTATTTTAATGCATTATCCTTTTCCATTGCCTGTAATCTTACTATACCTGTTGTTGTTTCCTCGCATCCGCCTTTAAGATTTTTGATTAATTCGGGTCTTTCTTTATGGATTACCGTTACAAGATCGCATCCGTCGTCAACAGTAATATCCGGATTATGGTCAAGCACATCATTTATACATTCATAATATTCTTTTGTTGATAGTCCTCTCCATGCATAAACATTAACTCCTTCACTCGCCAGTGCCGCCGCAACATCATCATGTGTTGATAACGGATTACAGCCGGCAATGACAACCTTAGCTCCGCCTGCAATTAGTGTTTTGACGAGAACTGCTGTTTCCTTTGTCACATGTAAAGAAAATCCAACTGTTAAATTTTTTAACGGTTTTGTCTTTTCAAATTCCTTTTTTATTTCCATCAGAACAGGCATGTGATCTTCCGCCCATTCAATCTTGTTCTTTCCGCTTTCTGCGAGATTTATATCCTTTACTTTATGGTCGTTTTTAGACATTTTCAAATTTTATTAAATTTTTATTAAATTTTTAGTTTATTAAATTTTTATCAGGTAAAATTTTATTAATTGGGATATGGTTTTATTAAATTTTTAGTAACTATTCAGCAACCCAAAAAATTATAGGTAAATTTTTTGATTTTTTTGTATTTTTGAACTTGCTCAATATTAAGGGGTAAATCACTCATAACCGTCAAAAAATCACAAGTAACCTCCACTCTTTATTGAGCATATTCGTATTTTTTGAAATTTTCACATGTAAATTTTTGTACCTTCTGAATAGTTACAATTTTTATTATATGAAATTTTGTTAAATTTTTATTTCCTTAAATTTCCTTAAATTTTTAAATTTGTCCCTCTACCGCGAGCGTCTGTTATCATTTTTTTATCTAACAGCGGTTATAGTGAGGGTTTTATTTTTGTTCCCTTGATTTAACACCTGCTGTCATCTGAAAACTTTTTTGTTTCTATCGGCAAGTTGACCTAATCAAGGGCGCACTTAAAATTGTATTTATAATTGAAATTTAAGATTAAAGATTTAAGGTAAAAAATTTAAGATTAAAAATTTAATGTAAATAAAATATATGCAAGTAATTAAAATTTCAAATTTATATTTTAAATATTTCGTCAGCAATCTAATTTATAATTCAGCTCGTGTAATCTCTTCGGCGAGCAGGTATGCGAAAGATGCAAAGATGAACATATCTCCAAAACAAGAGGTACACTGCACCTGGATGGCCTGTAGGAACAAAGGGAATTAAAATCTAATGACCAATGTTATGACTACCTGGTGGCAGGTCGCAGGACAAAATTTTATTTTAGAATAGATTTGTTGCAAATTAATTTGACTCATATTTTTAAGGTCGCGAGGTTGTCATAAAATTCAAAAATTTTTCGCTGTCATTTCAATTTTTTTTGAAATATACTGAAAACTACGAGTTTTCAATCTTTCAAAATGCCGAAGCATTTTGAAATGAGAACAAAGCGAACTTATCACAAATTTAAAATAAGAGCTAATGTAATTTAAACAGGTAATAAAGTTAAGTTATAAATATTAATTGCAACAGGTCTAATATTAATAAATTTAATATTGGAATTTAAATTAATTATCAAAAATTTGTTGATAAAACATAAATAAAAATAAATAAATATAATCAGAGAAAATGGAATATATGTATGGAGCATTATTGCTGCATAGTGCAGGACAACCGATAAACGAAGAAAATCTGACAAAGGTATTGATAGGAGCAAATGTAAAAGTAAATGATGCAATGGTTAAGGCAGTTGTGACATCCCTTGAAGGTGTAAATATAGAAGATGTACTTAAAAATGCCGCTTCACAGGTAGTTGCACAACCGGCACATGCACAACATGCTGAAAAGAAGGAAGAGAAGAAAGTAGAAGAAAAGGAGGAAAAAGCATCGGAAGAGGACGCAGCAGCAGGATTATCAGCATTGTTCGGTTAAAATTAAAGGCAGGTAATTTCGGATTTTTATTTTTTATTTTGTCTTTTATTTTTTGTAACTATTCAGAGGGTACAAAAATGTACCTGTGAAAATTTCAAAAAATTTAAAAAAGTCAAAAAATTTACCTTTAATTTTTTGGGTGGATGAATAGTTACTATTTTTTATCCTTATTGTTTCTTTATTTTTAATTTTTATACGCCTTCTTAATTTAGTACTTACTTGTATTTACTTTATGCTTCACGCTATTAAATTGTTTTGTCCGTATGTTTTATATTTTTCATTCAAAAATGAAAAAAATTTCCGACAGAGTTTGTAAAATAGAACCATCTGGAATCAGGAAATTTTTTGACCTTGCCCAAAAGGAGAAGGACGTAATTACACTTGGAATTGGCGAGCCGGATTTTGATGTTCCCGAAAAAATCAAGGACGGGGCAATAAGGGCAATAGAAAATTCTTATAATCATTACACCTCAAATTATGGACTTTTAGAGTTGAGGGAAAAAATTTCCAAAAAGTTGCGAAAATTTAACAAAATTTCTGCCGACTCGGAAAAAGAAATTTTAATTACCTCCGGAAGTTCCGAGGGTTTGGATTTGGCATTCAGAACACTTGTAAATCCGAATGATGAAATTTTAATTCCTTCTCCGAGTTATGTTTCATACATTCCGACGACATTACTTTCTGGAGGTATTCCCGTTGTAGTTCCCGCTTATGAAAAAGATGAATTCAGGTTGCTGCCGGAAGAAATTGAAAAACGACTGACAAAGAGGACAAAGTGTATAGTTCTCGCATCTCCGAATAATCCGACAGGCGCCGCATTAAGAAGAAAAGATATTGAAGAAATTGCAGACATTGCCATGAAGAATGATTTGTTTGTTATAAGTGATGAATTATATGAATATTTAATTTATGACAATGAGGAACATTTTAGTATTGCATCAATTTCTGAAATGAAGGAAAGGACAATTACAGTTAATGGTTTTTCAAAGAGTTATGCAATGACAGGATTGCGGCTCGGTTATGTTGCGGCAAGTGAAGAAATTATAGAAGGTATGATGAAAATTCATCAGTACGGAATGCTTTGCGCGCCTTCAATTTCACAGTATGCAGCCTTGGAATTTGAGAACTGCGAAAAGGATGTAAAAGCGATGGCTGAAATTTATGAAATGCGAAGAAATTTACTTTATAAGCGACTGAACGAGATTGATGGTATAAGTGCGGTTAAGCCAAAAGGTGCCTTTTATATATTTCCGAATATAAAGCAAAGCAGGTTATCTTCGGAAAATTTTGCGGAACGATTGTTAAAAGAGGCAAAGGTGGTTGTAATTCCCGGAAATATATTCGGAAAGGATGGAGAGGGCTATGTCAGAATTTCTTATTCCACATCAACCGAAAATATTGAAAAGGCATTAGAACGAATTGAGAAATTTATGGGAAATTTAAATTTATAACTTTAAATGTATACAAAATAAAAATTTAAAAAGAAATTAATAAAATGGCTCTGTTTAATATTATATCGGAAATTTCAAATCCGTTTTTGGACATGGTTTTTACTTTAATAACTTCTTCGTATTTTTTGATTCCCGTAATAGTGGCAATTGTCTTACTTGTTGAAAAGGATAAACTTAAAAATATTGGCATAAGGACAAACACCAAATCCGTAATTCCGGTTATTTTACCTGTTTTTCTGGCAGTTATCCTGACCGTAATAGCAACAACTGCAATTAAGGAAGTAGTGCATGAAGATAGGCCGTGCCAAGTAATGCAGGATATTAAATTTCCTTACTGTCAGGATTCAAATTCATTTCCAAGCAGACATACGGCAATTGCATTTGCCGCTTTGCCTTTTCTTGCTTTGAGAGATTTAAGAAAATATTTTGTAATCTTGCTTATTTATGCATCACTGGTGGGCATCGGAATGATTTATCTGGGACAGCATTATCCACATGATGTGCTCGCGGGATTCATAATTGGCTTTGGAATCGGATATTTATTTTTGCTGAAAAGCGGATGGATTGCTGAAAAATGCGGTAAAATTTTAAAAATTTAATTTTTTAACCGAATTTCATAAATGATAAAATGGAACATAGTAAAATTGTTGAGGAAATTGTTAACAGAAATGACAATTATGTAAAAAAACACAACGATCATTATTTTACTCATCATATTGCATCCCAGCATCCGATTATAACACTTGTTTCGTGCTCGGATTCAAGAGTTCAGCCAAATGTGCTGATAGAAAATCCCATAAATAATATGTTTGAAATTGAGAATATAGGCAATCAGATTTCAACATGTGAGGGGTCTGTCAGTTATGGTGTGCTTTATCTTAAAACACCGGTAATTCTTATATTGGGACATTCGGATTGTGGTGCCTTAAAGGCATTTATGAATGGCTATGAAAAGATAGAGGCCTCAATTAAAAAAGAAATAGATAATTTAAGACCTGTCGGACTTTCCAAAGAATATACTGCTGAAAATTTTGAAGAAATTTTACTCCTCAACGCACAAAAAAATATTGATTATCAGGTAAATTTTGCAGTTAAAACATTTAAAGACCTGATTCGGAACGGGAAACTTACGGTTATAGGAGCATATTATGATTTCAAAAACGAATTTGACAAAGGATACGGCAGGATGCTGATACTTAATGTGAATGGCGAAAAGAACCGAAATAAAATTAAAGGTCTGCCTGTTTTTGAACACCTAAGCAAGGAATTTAAAGATGTTATAATAGACAGATATTCAACAAAAATAAAATAAAATTGTAACTATTCAGAGGTATTAATTTATGTTAATACATTATGGAACTTACTCAATATTAAAGGGCAAATCACTCATAACCGTCAAAAAATCACAAGTAACCTCCACTCTTTATTGAGCATATTCCAAATATTTTTTAATACATGTGAAATTTTCAAAAAATTACTGAAAATCCATAAGATTTTCAATCTTTAAAAATCTAAAAATTTTTAAATTACCTGTGATTTTTGTGGTGGCTGAATAGTCACATAAAATTTAAATAAAATTTAGAATGGAACTTATCCTATATCTTTCAATTTACCTGACATCTGCACAAATTTACGGTTTGTTTTTCTTACTCGGAACATTTACTGTTGCTGCCCTGAGTGATCTTAAACGGCTTTCCGCCCAGCGGGAATTCTTTGAGGTCTGGCTCGGATTTATATTAATAATGTTTGTGTATGATGTGTATATTTATTACAACGGCAATCCCGATGTATCTCTAAATACATACATGCTGATATTAAAATGGATTTTGATTTTTGTATTTGCTGTTCTTTCATACGGGAAGGTTGGCAAATTATTCTCACTTGCGAGAGCAGATGTTGCCGCTGTTTCTGCGACTGCCGCACTGCTGAATCCTTTTTATATTGTGGTTTATTATATTGTTTTGTGGCTAACGGACAAAGTGATTGCTCCCTTGCTTTTCAGGATATGCGGATGGAAAAATGCTTATCCGTTTTTGCCTGTTGTACTTGCCGCAACAATAATCGTTCTTTTAACAGGTATGTCAGGGATATTTGAGACATTTAAATTTTTATGAAATTGTTAATTATCCTTAAAAATAAATTCTTAATGTTATAATGAAAACAGTTATGCAATTACCTAACAATATTTTTATTTTTAATTTAGGTAGGTTATGGCAGGCAGCCAGTCAGGATTGCAACAATGTGGATAGTATATTAGAAGAAATTTTAAAATGGTAGTAAATAATATAAGTTTGAATAACCGACAAAACAGCAGTAAAGGAAATAAGCGAATGAACCGATGAAATTTAAAATTTAATGTTAAAGACATCATTATATACTGTGCAACGGCAGAAATTGCACTTTTTATTGAATTGCATATTGTATGTTGCTTACGAACAAGAGATTTACTCTTTGCTTACATTACAGTTTCATAAATTTGAAAAAACGCAGTCTGTGAAGTTGTGAAGTATATATGAGTAAGACGAAATTTAAAAATTGACAATATTGTTACCCAAAGGATAATTTTAACAGAAAGAAACGATAAAATGAATACGGCAGAAAAATTTGAAAAAGACATTGAATTTTTTGACAGAGAATCTGAAAAACAGGAAATTATGAGCATTTTAAGAGCAAAACCGCAACTGATAAATTTTATTTACGGTCCGATAAATTCTGGAAAGACTTCTTTGATAATGAATCTTATTGATGATTTGCCGAAAGATTATGTTGTTTTTTATATAAATTTAAGAGAAACGGTAATCGCATCATACCATGACTTTTTGGAAGTAATATTTGAGGTTAAATATGAAGGAATATTAACCAAAATTAAGAGATTTTTAGGAATACAAGGAGATACCTTCAATGATGTAATAAGCGATATTGGAAAGACACAAGGAATTCCAATTCCAAAAGGAATTTTTAGCATGATTTTCAAGGAAGAAAAACCGAAAAACGCGTTTAAATATATATTAAAGATTATATATGGAGTAAGAAAAAAAGGAAAAATCCCTGTATTTATAATTGACGAACTACAAAAAATCGGAGACGTTAAAGTTGACAGTTACCTGATTTATGATGTTTTCAATTTCTTCATCCGCTTGACAAAAGAATTACATTTGTGCCATGTATTTGCTTTATCTTCCGATTCATTGTTCATTGAAAAAGTGTACAATGAAGCAATACTTAAAGATAGGTGCAGATATTTGTTAATAGATAATTTTGATGAAGAGACAACAAAGAAATTTCTGAAAAGGTCTAATTTTAGTGATGATGAGCAGGAAAATACCCGTAAAAACATCGGAGGGAAACCTGCACATTTAATCAGAATAATTGATGCAAAAAACCGGGGCAAAGAGGTTATGGACGAAATAAAGATGATGCTGGAAAGTAGAAAAAAGGAAATAAACGATACATTGAGGAAGCTCAAAAGATTCGGAAGTGAAATAACATACAACGAGGTTCCTTACAAGGTTGATTACAATGATGCACTTTCAACACTTAAAATGTTCGGTGAAAGAGACGAAATTTCTGCTGATGAGATTGATGAAGTAATAAAAATATATTTGGTTAAGAATAATGTTTTATTTGCGGACTGCAAGAATGAAATGATAAAATTGCAGTCAAAATTGGATTCAATCACAGTCAGAGAAATTTTAAAGGAAATTTAAGATGTCTGAAAACCAAAAAGACACATTAAGCTCGCTTCGCTCCCATATTTTCAAATCCTCTGCGGATTTGAAAATTACAGTTGAAATGCCTGAATATTTAAATGGACAAAAAGAATTGAGTAATGAAATCGGTTATTATGATTTGTATGGAAATGACAATAAAGTAAATTTACCAGATGTTTTTGCTTTGATTGACTGAATTGTTACCGGAATTGAGTGATAAAATTTAATAAATTTCAATCTTTTAAATTTCAACCTTTTAATAAAATGTTCCTTGAAAAATACGCACCTAAAAAACTTGATGATATCGCAGAAAAAACAGCAGCGAAAGAAGTAAGCGAATGGATTAAAGAAACAGATTCCTTTGGAAAAGAAAAAGGAACCTGCAAAGAATCAGATAAAAAAAGCAAAAAAATAAATATGTGTTTATTACTTTCCGGCGACAGCGGTGTCGGAAAAACAGCTTTAATAAATGCACTCGCAAACGAGTTCAATTATGAAATTTTATATGCAGATAAAGAAAACATTGAACACTTTGAGTCATACACTCAAATGTCAGGGCTGTTTAATAAACGGCTCATCATTATAGATAATGCGGAAAACCTGAATTTTAAGGAAATTTTAAATTTTATTGCGACTTCAAAAAACCCTATAATACTCACAACAACCGATGCCAGAAACAAAAAATTTCAGGGCGTTACAAAATTCTGCAAATCAATAGAAATACGAAAACCGACATATCTGCAGGTCTCAAAAGTCCTTGAAAAAATATCCGTTGCCGAAGGAATTGCGGTTGATAAAAAAATTATCGACGAAATTTCAAAGAATGCAGGAGGAAACATAAGGAGTGCGCTCATTGATTTTGAGGTTGCTGCGACAGGAAGAAAGAAAATTTCGGAAAGCGATTTGGTCATTGAAACGAGGGATACGACAATTGACATATTCAAAGGACTTCAGAGGATTTTCAAAGCAAAAAATTTATCCGAATCAATGGAAGCATACAACGAGATTGATGAAGAGCCGAAAAATATGCTGTTGTGGTTTGATGAAAATATTCCCGAGGAATATAAGAGAGCAGACGAAATTGAACAGGCATACTATTTGATTTCAAGAGCAGATGTTTTTCTTGGTAGAATCACAAACCGGCAGTACTGGGGATTTTTAAGGTATGTAAATAAATATATTGCAGGCATAAGCACGGCAAAGAATAAGGTAAATTTTTCATTTGTCAGGTATAAATTTCCGTCATTCCTGTTAAAAATGAGCAGGGCAAAAGGGGATAAAGCTATGAAGCGGGAGATAGGGAAAAAAATTTCTCCGTTTTTACACATTCCTTCACGACTATCAACACCTTATATTTTGTTGTTTTCTCTCCTTCTTAAAAAAGGAAATATGAGTGAGAAAGAGTTATCTAATGCTTATAAATTTAATGATGATGAGATTGAATATTTAAAAAGTTATATGGAAGGGGTGAAAATATAGTAATCAGCTTTTATTATTTTTAAATTTTTTCCTTTATTTTAAAATGAAGATTTTAAAATCTCCGAACGAAATGAGGTAATAAATTTATTGTGCATTTTAAATTTGGTTATGTCATCAGGATGCGCCCAAAAACTATGGCTTCCTTTCCGGCGTTTTTGATAAAATCCTGCGTTTGCGGCAATCTTGCACATCTTTGGTCAGGTAATTCTTGGCGATTTCATTTTACACACCCTAATATTTTAGGGCAGAACACTTTTAGGAATTGAAAACTTCTTCCTTTTGATTATTTGCTTACTCTCTCAAAAAATTTGTAGCCGGAAATTTATCACCCAGATAAAAAAGAATGATTCTTTTACGCCAAAACATCTATTCTTGCATACTTATAAATCTTTCTACGGGCATCTTTTGTTTTTCTATACTTCACAACTTCACAGACTGCGTTTTTTCAAATTTATGAAACCGTAATTGCAATTTCTGCCGTTGCACAGTATAATTCTAAAACTTCTACACACAATTCAATCATTTCGAAGAGCCACACTACCAATATAGGCGCCATCTTCACCTTTTTCAATAACAATAGCATATTTTCTTTTTTACCAAAAGTAGACCATTGAATTACCGAAGCCTTTTTACGAGGCAAATGCGTAAGTCCTAAAAAATTTAAATTTTCAAATTTCTTCTTTTATAAAATTTATCGCATCCCTTAAATTTTTTTTATTATTGAAATTTCCGACTATTCCTTTCAGTTCATATTTACTTAAATTTTTCATCTGTTTTGCAACCGTTATCATGTTTGGAATTGCCCTGACAATATTATCAACGATGCTTATTGTTGCATTTTGAGATGTGCGCGATAAAGGATTTAAGTCAATTGCCACAACATTTTTTTTCATCTTAACTAATGCTTCCGCTCTATCGCCGTCTTCCAACGGAACTAAAATACAATCTGCATTATAAAAATATATGCTGACATTTGCCCTTTTTGAATCCAAATCAGGAATTTTTTCTGTTTTTTCCGTTAAAATTTTATCGTAAAATTTTTGTAATTTTTTTTCAATGATTTCTTCTCTTTCTTTTGTCCGATAGAATAAATTTATTTCAACGGGACATTTCAAAATTTCCGCCAATTTACAAATTTCTTTGCCACATAACGCAGCAACATTACCATTGACAGATATTACAGGACTTTTTGAAAGTAAAAGCAATGCAACGGCAACTCTTTCGGCATTCATCGCAAAATTTTGTGTTTTTTCATTAAGCAAATAATCAAAACATTCGCCTCTTCCCTGAGCAATCAATCCGTTTATTGCTACATATCTTTCTTTAAACCCGGCGACTAATTTTTCCCTTGTTTTTAAGGACTCATAACGGGGATGGGATTTCGGAAGTTTCATATTGTTTCTTATTTTGTTGTCTTTTACATATTTTAAATTTTAACGGTGAAAACTGATAAAATTTAAAGAATTTCAAAGGTGAAAAAGTTATTTTGCAACATGTCTAATGTATAAAAATATAAAATAGACTTGTTGCAAATTAATTTGACTCATATTTTTAAGGTCGCGAGGTTGCTATAAAATTCAAAAATTTTTCGCTGTCATTTCAATTTTTTTTGAAATATACTGAAAACTACGAGTTTTCAATCTTTCAAAATGCCGAAGCATTTTGAAATGAGAGCAAAGCGAACTTATCACAAATTTAAAATAAGAGCTAATGTAATTTAAACAAGTAATAAAGTTAAGTTATAAGTATTAATTTGCAACAGGTCTAATTTAGATATAACCGACTTTCCGCACATCCCACTCAAAAATGATAAAATTTACAAATTTTTTGTCTAAATTTTGCGAAAAACAATCGGAAATTAAAAAAATTTGATCAGATGTGCGGAAAGTCGGATATAAATAAAAATTTTTAGTCGCAGCAATGGTCAAGCATTTCCCTTAAACTTTTTTTCTCTTCTTTTTTCCCGGTTTCTTCTTTTTTTATTTCATCCTTCTTTATCTCTTTCTTAAATTTTTCCTTTTCAGCAGCAATTTCCTTAATTTCAAAATTTTTCAATACGATTATTCCGTCCATTACAAACAAAAGCAAAACCAGAAGCAGGAACGCAAATTTATAATCAATCAGCAACGCATAGATTAAGCCCATTCCGAAAATCGTTATGAATATTGTAAAAAGTCCGAAATACTTAAAGTTAAATTTTTTGAATTCTTCCCATATTCCGGTAAGCGACATTCCGATTAATGCGGCAATCAAAATTTTCGGAACATCTGCCCCGAGCATATAAAGGACCGTAATGAAAATCCATGTCAAAGCGCAGGCATAACAATATGCGCAATACCATATATTTATTCTTTTTTTAACGATTGGCCGCAAAATTGAAAATGTGATAAACAGGGCAATTATTGAAATCATTGCAAGGATGAAAAATTCGGCATAAGAAAAGGTAATTGGCAACACAATGTTAAAATTTAAAAATTTAAAAATTTCGTTAATTAAAATTACCGCTAAAATTAACATAATCCATCCTGATAAATATCTCATGAGCCAGGACTCTTCGGTTTTCGTTTTAAAAATTTTAGATAAATTTCTTCCGAATAAAGGAAAAGCTAAAATTATAATCAGAGGAAGGACAAATATTAAATTATATATTGCCAAAAGTAAAATTCCGTGGTTAAAGTCCATAGTGTTCAAAACCGTCAAAATTCCCAGATACACCTGTCCCGTGCATGGAAGTTCAACTATTGCCACAAGGATTCCAAGAATAATTGCCGCCGGCAACGTTCCTTTCTTTATGTATTTTTCAAGCGTTCCTTTCGTTGACTTCGGAATTGAAAGAAATAATTTTTCCTTACTCTTTTTTAATGATACATAAGTATCTCTAAAAGCGAGCAAAACTCCGATTAACAGAATTATAATAATCAAGGCGTTAACAAAAATTATAAAGCCGAGATTGTTGATAAAATTTAGAAATTTTAATATTCCGATTCCTGCGATGAAATATGTAAGATAAACCGAGATAATATAAATTAATCCGTAAATTGCAACTCGCCGCCTTGAAAAATTTGCCGAAGAAATCATAAATGTAATAAAAATGATTAAAACACCCATTGCACAGGGATTAATTGAATCAACAATTGCAGCGCCGATTACAGTTAAAATTGTGAGTGGCTGAGGTGGCGGAGCAGTGCAATTTTTTTTATATACTTCTGCATGTATATCGTTTTCTTTTGCAAATTTAATAGCGTCCTTTAAATTTTTACCGATTGATTCATCTCCGATTAATGCCGAGTCACCGACAAAAATCGCAGGTACGCCGGATTCATTTGCAGGAATACAATATCTTTTTTCAAAGTCCCTTAAAAGAATATTGTTACTTGCATTATGATATACCTCATAACTTTTAAATGAAATATCACATTGCGTACATATTGCCTTTACCATCGGTTCTATTGCCGCACAATGAGGGCATCCTTCTCCGTAAAAAAAGTAGATTGATATACTTTTGCAGGTGGAATTTGAATTGCCTGAATTGTTTGGATTGCTTAAATTTACATCGCTGAAATTACCTGAAATATCCGAAGCCGAAACACTTAAAGACGAAACACTTAAATTTGAAATCAATAAAATTAACAGCAGTGCAATCCCCGATACGAAAGGCATTATATCTGTCTTTTCTCGTCTTTTAGTTATTTGGTTTATGTTTATCATTATCTCTTTTAATTTAATGCGCTCGCCGGGATTCGGACCCGAGTTTTCGGCTTGGGAAGCCGAAGTCCTACCACTAGACTACAAGCGCGTTTATCGCATTTATTAAAGCATATTATAAAATTACAATCTCGTCTAAAAATTTATACTTGTTTCTGAGCTTTCTTACCTTTTCAATATTGAACTCAAACTCAAAAATTTTCCCCTCCTTAAAGTCCTTTGTTTTTCCCTTAACTAAATTTCCCCACGGGTCATAGCAGGTGGTCTTTCCAAATTTCCCGTCAATATAATTATTGTGAATTTCATTTGCATTCACTCCTGCGACATAGCATAAATTTTCTATTGCCCGCGCCTTCAAAAGTGCCTTCCAGTGTTCCTTTCTTTCATCGGGAAAATTTGCGGGAACAATGATTATTTCCGCACCCAGCTTCATAATTTCTCTTGCAGTTTCAGGAAATCTTAAATCATAGCAAATCATAAATCCTATTTTGGTTTTAAATTTAGCCCTTTCAAATTCACAGGTAAAAATTTGATCACCTGCCGAATAGTAAAGGTGTTCATCGCCGTATTTAAAAAGATGAATTTTTCTGTATTCTCCGATTAATTTTCCGCTGTCATAAACAATCGCAGTATTAAACGGTTTATTTCTGCAATCTTTATTTTCCTCTGTGAGCCCGCCGATGATTAAAATTTTTCTTTTCTTTGAAATTTCTTTAAGTGTCAGAAAACTTATTCCGCTATACTTATTTTCTGCAAAATATAAAGAATTCCTGCTAAACCCTGTTGTGAATAATTCCGGCAGGACAATAATATCTCCTTCGCATTTTCCGGCCAGTTCCGCAGCATTTTCTAAATTTCCAGCCACATCTTCATAGATATTTATCTGAATTGCCGAAATTTTTAAATTTTGAGCCATCTGAAATCTTTGATTTCAATCTTAATTTTAGCCAAAAGTAATTATTAAAACTAAATTTAAAAGTAATTATTAGATAAATAAACAAATAAATAAATTTAATGCCGAGGTAGCTCAGTTGGTTGGAGCGCCAGACTCATAAGTAATTAAAATTTTATAAATTATAAAATTTAATTTTAACCAATGGCGCTGAGATATCTGGAGGTCGTGTGTTCAAGTCACGCCCTCGGCAAATTTTTTATAGGTATTTATTTCTTTTTTATCCTTATAGAACTTACGCATTTGCCTCGTAAAAAGGCTCCAGTAATTCAATAGTTTACTTTTGGTTTGCGTAAGTCTTGCTTTATTTAAATTTTTTAAATTTTTCTAAAGTTTTCTTTTTTCGGAGTGTTTTTTCTTTTTTTTAAAAAGAAAAAAGTTCGTCTGTGTGTTCAACAGGCTGTAAGGGAATGTAAAAGTTGAAGGTGAAAAAACACAAATTTTTGAATATGCTCAATAAAGAGTGGAGGTTACTTGTGATTTTTTGACGGTTATAAGTGATTTACCCCTTAATATTGAGCAAGTTCAAATTTTTCAAAAATTAAAGGTGAATTTTTTAGTTTCCTTACAACCTGTCAACGGGATGTAAGGAAACTAAAATTTTTAGACCTCTTATATATTATAACAATATATGCGCATAAATTCTACCTTTAAAAATTGTCCAAATTTTGCCTTTTTATATATTGTCACAATAGCAAGGGTTCATTTTTGGTAATTCCCTTACATACTGTCAAGTCACGCCATCGGCAAATTTTTTATTATCAAATCAACACAAACCCTATCCACTCCCGGACCATACGCACCGCAGGCAACAACATCTGAAATTTCCGCACCATAACCCAAATTTTCGCATTGCTTCTTAATTTCTTCCGCAAAAATTTCCTTATTATCCGAAAAGCCATAGTAATGAATAATTCCCCCTTCATTTATTGTATTTAGTACCTTATCCAAAAAATTTCCTGCATCCTTTGGCAGTGGCATAATTATTCTGTCAAATTTCATTCCAAGTTTTGGTGTTTCGGTTTTGACATCCCCTAATATGCACCTGACATTTACTTTGTTAATTCGCACATTCTCAACCATATATTTGTAGCCGGCAGGATTTAATTCAATTGCATAAATTTCAACATTTTTCTTTTCTGTTTTTTTCATCCTAGCAATTAAAACGGGATAAGGCCCGGCACCTGCAAACATAACCAAAATTTTTTCTCCTTCTTTCACCTGCTGTGCTATTCTGAGCCTTTCGTTTCCGAGACGCTCTGAAAAATATACCTCTTCAACATTTAGCAGATACCTGCACCCGAATTCCGTATGTATTGTTTCCTTTCTGTTCTCTCCTGCAATTATTTCAAGTTTTCTTGTTCTGTATTCTCCTTCAAAAATGCCTGCTTTGGCAGTAACAACCTTAATGTGTTTAAAATTTAGTACAGCTTTTCCTATTTCTTTTTTCTTTGCTTCAAGTTCTGGTGGAATTTCAATTATGGCAATATCCCCGATGACATCAAATGCTCTGTTCATTAATTTAATTTCATCGTCAGTTAAAATTTCTCCCAAAAATATTTTTAAGGATTGTTTCATTGTTGTTTGTATATATCAATAAAATTAGAAGTAAAACAAATAAAATTGCATACAAAGAGTTTAAATTATTTATTATGTAAGTATAATTTGTATTGTAGAATAAAAATTAAATTTAATAAATCAAAATTTTTAAAAATTTGATACAAAATTTAAAGTAACTATTCAGAGAGTACAAAATTTTACCTGTGAAATTTTCAAAAAATTACCGAAAATCCACAAGATTTTCAATCTTTAAAAATCTAAAAATTTTTAAATTACTTATGATTTTTGGGGTGGCTGAATATTTACAATTTAAAAATAATTAAATTAAAATCAAAATTTAAAAATTTATAGTGAATATATCAACATTTTGCACCAAATATACGATTCAATAATCTGCTTCAATAGTGTAAAAAGTCAGCAGATTGACTATAATTAAAAATTTAAAATAATTTCGCTACGTTTAAATAGTTATAAAATATATATAAATTTTTTAAAAATGGCAAAACAAGTAAGTCCGACACGGATGGAACTGCTCAGGATAAAGCAAAAAACAAAATTAGCACAAAAGGGACACAGTTTGCTTAAAAAGAAAAGAGATGCTTTAATGATGGAACTTTTTAAAATTGCAAAGAATATGGCAGATGTCAGGCCGAAAATTTATGAAAATATAAAAAGCGGGCGGCAGTCAATAATAACCGCACAGGCGATGGGAGGCCCCCTGGAAGTGAAAACAATCGGTGACTCTGCCGGCGAGATGCCTGAATTAGATATAACTTATGAATCGGTCGGGGGTGTTAAACTTCCGAAGATAAATTTCGACAGAGCGAAGATGGGGAAAATTGAATATGGCGTTGTAATGACATCTTCATCAATAGATAATTGTACGGATAAATTTGAAAGAATAAAAGAAGATATGTTATTGCTTATTCAGACAGAGGAAACTATAAAACGATTAGCACAGGAGGTTATAAAAACAAAGAGAAGAGTAAATTCCCTTGAACATATATTAATTCCGGACCTGCAAAAAACACAAAAAGTTATAAAGGCAAAACTTGAAGAGGCGGAAAGGGAAAACTTCTTTAGATTGAAGATGGTTAAGAAAAAGTCGGAAAGAAAAACAAAAGGTAAAAAGAGCATATAAGAACAGATGGATATAATTGAAGAAAGGCAGCATTTTGAGAAATTTTCGAATGAAATCAGCGGTGCAGGAACTTTAACAAAGGAAAATGTCCGAAAGACCCTTCTGGAATTAAAAGATTATCTTAATGAATTGTCGGATGAGGTATTGTTTAACAAAATATTACTGTTTCTTGAAAAAAAGATTGATGAAGACGAATCGCTTTCTATGCTTCAAAAAGATACAAAATTAATTTCTCTGAAAATAAAAATTTTTAAGAAAAATCCGAATACTGAAAAATACAAACTTGTTTATGGTTATCTGACAACTATTGCTGCCGAGAATCTTGGAAATTTTTATCTCCGGTCGGATAAATCACCTGATTATATCGGTATTGAACTTGAAAAAGGAAATTTAACCGCAAAAAAAGGTGGAAATTTTGTCGGGATGAATATGTCCGGCGGAAGCATTCATGTTTTTGAAAATACAGGAGTATTTGCAGGTCAAAGAATGTCTGGTGGAAATATTAAAATAGATGGAACTGCGGGAGTTTGTCTCGGAGACGGAATAAGCGGTGGGAAAATCTATGCAAAAATGGCTGATAAAACCGCAAACAGGAGCGAAAATGTCAGTGTTGAAAAATATGCTGAAAATAAATATGCTGAAAATTATTCTTTGCAAAAAATAGATGAAACATCGCAAATAAATAATTATGATGTTAAAAGATATGCGAAAGAAGCACTTAAAAATATTGACGAATGGGAAAAAAGAAATGCAATGACTAAAAAAGAGAGTGCTGGCACATTAAACAACATTGACGCAGGTAAGGAAGTAAGCGAAGAATGTAGTAAAGAAACCAACTTGCTTAAATTTGAAAAGGTAAAGCAAGAAACAGATAATTTAACACATAATTTTAATGAAAAAAGCGAGGAACAAAACAATAAAATTTCTTTGAGCAATATTATGCAGGAAATTTATGGTAAGATAAATGTAGAAGAAATAGAAGGGATTGACTATGTCCGTGAGAGTGAAAGAAATATAAATAGGAATAAATCTTTTGATAAAATTTTTGTTACTGGACAGAAAGAAGAAGTGAAAGATATATACAGGGATGAAAATTTTGAGCGTTTGAAATTGCTTTTTAAGTATAAAGAAGCAAACAAAGGTGAAATTTTAGCAATGAATTTAGGTATTAATGAAATTGAAAAAATTCTGAATAATGTAATCCCTTTAACTCTTTCGGAGAAGAAAATTATTGGATATTTGACATCGGTTGCAGCGGAAAAATTGGCAATAAGAGGAGAGGCATTGGTTATTGAAAAAAATTTTGACTATATCGGAATGGAAATGAAAAACGGGAAAATTTTAGTTAAAAATGCCGGGAATTATATGGGTAAAAATATGTATGACGGAGAGATAAAGGTTGAAGGAAATACATTAGGAAATGTCGGTGAAGGTATGGTCGGGGGAAAAATTGAAATCGCAGGAGATGCTTATGGTAATTATGTCGGGTGGAGGATGGAAGGAGGAGAAATTTTAATCAAATGTACATGCAGAAATTTTATAGGACTAAGAATGCTCGACGGAAAAATCACACTTGAAAAATCCGCAGGAAACGGAATTGGCGAGAGGATGGAAGGAGGTGAAATTTTAATCGGAGGGAGATGCGGAGTTGTTGGAAAGGGGATGAAAAAAGGAATAATACGGATTAAGGAAGGGATAATAAGTCAGGAAAGAGAAGGCGGGGAAATTTATACGTTGTAAAAATTTATGCTTTATAAAATTTAATATTACAGTTGTAATTTATTCGGTTAATATATTCAAAATTTAAAATAATTTCACTTCGTTCAAATATTTTTAATAAATTAAAAATGGTTAAGAGCAGAAAGGTAAGAAGCAGATTTTTGTATGTGCAATGTAATCATTGCAACAACAAACAAGTAGTATTCGGATGTGCAAAAACAAAGGTAAATTGTCTGGCATGTAACACTCCTTTATTGGTTCCGACAGGAGGAAAAGCGTCGCTTGCAAAAAATCCGGCTACAAAACTACCGAATGCACATATTCTAGAGATACTTGATAGAAATTTATAAATTTTGAATTAAATTTCAGGCATTATTTTTTTATTTTTTAGGGGTCGTAGGGTAGCTTGGTTATCCTTTTAGCTTTGGGAGCTAGAGACCTGAGTTCAAATCTCGGCGACCCCATGAAAATTTTTAGATGAGTAGGATGATATAGAAGTCCTTTTGAAAAATAAAATTTTGTTGAATTAATTTTTATTTTTTTGTAAGTTTTTGTGAAAAAATAAGTTGAACATCTTTATTTATTTTTTCTTTTTGATTGATTTATTGTGTAATTCTATTTTGGATTATATTTCAAAAAAAATTGAAATGACAGCGAAAAATTTTTGAATTTTATGACAACCTCGCGACCTTAAAAATATGAGTCAAATTAATTTGCAACATGTCTAATAATTATTTTTGTTTTGCAAAGATAATTATTTTGGTAGTGCTAAATAGGTAATGATAAGTTATAATTTGTTGAATCATAATTAAAATTGAGATTATGGTCAATCTGCTGACTTTTTACACTATTGAAGCAGATTGATGAATCGTAGATTGGGTGTAAAATGTTGACAGGTTGTAAGGAAACTAAAAAATTCACCTTCAATTTTTGAAAAATTTGTGTTTTTTCACCTTCAACTTTTACATTCCTTTACAGCCTGTTGATAGATTCACTATAATATTTAAAATATCATTACATCTTTATCACTACCATAATTTCTAATGGCATGCAAATTTTAAATTTCGCTTTACTCTTTTTCTATAAAATATACGCTCTTTGCATCCATTCCCAGTGTAGTAAATTTTCCGGTCGCAAGAACTTTGTAAGAATCAGCAATACATGCAACCCTCTTTCCTGGTCCAACCGTTGAATTCGGATAAATTTCAGCATCATCGCCGATTACAGGTATTTTTGATTTTGTTACTACAAACTCATTCACATCTGCATCTATCCGGCTGTTTTTTCCTATTGTGGTGTGCTTTCCAATGATGCATTTATTAAGCGTGCAGTTTTCTTCAACAATCGTAAAATCACCTATAACAGCATTCGCTATTTTACAGCCCTTATGTACAATAACCGAATCACCGAGCACAGAATTTTCAATAATTGTATTTTCATAAATATCACAGTTTTTTCCTATGCGAAGCGGTTTTCGCAGTCCGATTTCTTTATTTTTTATTTTAGACATAATCCGGTTGTATGTATCTTCCTTTATCCAGATTCTATCATATCGCTCCTCGTTTTTGTTAAATTTTATATTATTCAGTTTACCATTAAGAATATCTGCTGTCGTTTGTAAATATCTGTCAGGGGTTCCGACATCGTTCCAGTAATATTCGTGTGAAAATCCGTAAATTTCATAATTATTATTCACTAAATAGGGAATTAAATCCTTTCCGAAGTCCTTAATGACACCAATATTTTCTTTTTCAAAAATTTCTCTTATTTTCGGGGACAATATATAGACCCCGATATTTGCTAGATTGCTCTTTGTCTCGCCCGTCTTTGGTTTTTCAACAAATTTCACAATCCTTCCTTTTTCATTTAATTCGGCAACGCCGTATTGGGAAACATCATCAACTTTTAACAATCCGATTGTCATCAGTGCGTTCTTTTCGTAGTGAAATTTTAACATATTTTCAACATTTATGTCCATTATCTGATCACCGCCGACTATAATCATATCCGTGTTTACATTAAAAAATTTTTCGGCAAATTTTGTTGCGTCCGCACTTCCTTTGTCGTCATATTTCGGAGCATAGTTAAATTCAAGGTCTGAAATTTCAATACCTCTGGATTGCATTCTCCCTGTTAAGTCCCGTCCTAATCCCATAACCTCTTTAATTCGTACACTATTTTCATAGCCCTTGCTAGCAAAAATAAATTTCCTGCATCCCTGTACTATAAAAATTTCGCATATTCTTTTGATTATCGGATAATTGCACATATCAATCAGCGGTTTCGGACAGTGCAATGTCAAAGGATACATCCGTGTTCCTTCGCCTCCGACTGTAAGCACAACATAGATTTCTCTGATTTTTTCGTCAATATTTGTATTCGTATTATTCGTATTATTCGTATCTGTCATTTTTGTAAAATTTAGAAAATTTAAATATAATTCAAATGAATTATAATTATAATTAAGATTGTAAAACATATAAAATATAATTGAAATTTATAATCCCTAAAAAATGGACGCCGAAAAGAAAAATACGAAAATAAATGAAGTAAGAAATTTTATATCTGATTTTGCAAAAGAAAACCTGACGAAAGAGGAAGAAGGAATTTGTATCCGCATATTGGAAAAATTATCGCGAAAGAAAAAAATAGACATTACGAGAACAAAATCCGATATTTGGGCCGCTTCCGTAATATGGGCGTTTTGCCGAGCGAATTTCAAAAGTGAAGAAGGCATCACTATGGATTTGGTCTCATCGTTTTTTGATGTTAAAAAAAGCACCTTCGGAAACAAGGCAGGCGAACTATGCAAGATGTTTAAGATTGACTTCTTCAATCCGGAATATACCTCTCAAAAAATACAGGAAAGTAATCCGCTAAATGATGTTGTCATGACAAATGAGGGATTTATCGTTCCGAAGGATATGTTTTCACAATCATCAACAGATAACAAAAAAACAACCAAGAAAAATAAGGATGAAAATCAAAAATTATTATTCTAAATTTGTATCCTCTCAATAAAACAAGGTAAATTAAATTGAACTTGCTCAATATTAAAGGGTAAATCACTTATAACAGTTAAAAAATCACAAGTAACCTCCATTCTTTATTGAGCATATTCAAAAATCAGAAAAATTTAGTAATTTAAAGGTAAATGTTCTTAATTAACAACAACCATAATTTTATTTGGTTTTTAATGATGAAATTTCAGCATAAATCCTATAAATCCGGAATATTCTGCATTTTTTGTATTTGCATTATTTGCATAATTACAATTGCTTTAATTTCAAATGTTCAGGCAATAAGCATATCTCCAACAGCATTTTCACTTGAAATTTTGTTTGATCAGCCAAAAAGCAAAGTTAGTTCATTTTCAGAAAGTTATAGTGTACTAGTTATAAATAATGCAAATGTCACCGTAACTCTTAATGCTACCGGGATTGACTGTAAGGGAATAATTGCTTCAATGAGTCCTGTTACAATTTCTCCATTACAAAATGCTACGATAGGCATTGATTTTGATGTTCCGTCTTCGTTTAATGAAAGCAAACATATCTGCAAAGTAAAAATTTTCGGAACAGGAATTAGCGATACGATTCTTACCGCAACAATAACAGTAATATATCCCTCGCCGCAATTACAAGTAACATGGGATAACGACTTGAGAAAGGTCAAATCCGGCGAAAAATATACGAGAAAGGTTATTGTAGAGGAAATTATGGGATATAAACCGGCAAAATTAGTTACCGTTGAGATTAAACCGCTTGAAGGAGATGCGTGCTATGTAACTGTAAATCCATCGCAAATATCTTTTCAGAAAATAGATCCAGGTGCAAGAGATAACAAGACAATTACGATTGATGTTCCCGAAAAAAATTTAGTTCCGGGAAATTATTCTCTAAATACGCGTGGCAAGGCAACAAACAACAGGCCGGACGATAATACAGACCATCTGATTATTTATGAAATTCCGTATCCGGTAATGAGAATATCAGGTAATATTGATTTTGAATCATTAACATTTTCGGAAGGCAAAAATACAGCGGAGAAATCACTGAGCATCGAAGAAATCGGTGGCTATACTCCTATTGAAGGTGTAGCAATTGAAAAAATTTCTATGGATGAGGGGTGGATAACATTGCCTGCAATTGATTATGTCAAAGCAGGTTCACAGGAAAATTTTACATTCAGAATTTCACTTCCGGAAGATGCCGAACTAGGAAAAAGAGAGTGGAAATTTAAAATAAGAACAACTTATGCGGGAAGCAGTGAATTTTCTACGAGTGCATTGGTTTATTTTCCATCGCTTGACGAATCAATTGCAGAGGCAAAAAATATGCCTAAAAGCGAGATATCGGAAAATTTAATTTTAATGCTTGAAAGTGCTAAAACATCAACCGAAAAGCAAAATTTAATGGATCTTGCGAGAGTGATGTATATTTGTTCCGCATCCAAGACATTTATTTCTGAAATTTCCGCAATGAAAAATGCTGCTGATACGGGAGAAAAATTGTCTCACATTTCAACCATAAAAAGAAGCATAAATAAGATAGAAAAGGATAAGAAACTGATAACAGCAGGCGACCTGCAGGATAAGGCAACAAAAATTTTAAATTATGCAAGAGGCATAGAGAAAAGCGAAATAGATACGGAAATTGAAAATATAAGAAAAAATATGGAAATTTATAAAGAAAAAGACTACAAGCAGTGTGCTGTTTTATCCAAAAAAATAGGGGAAATTTATGGCAAAGAACTTCCCGAACAAAAAATGTGCGAGGAAAAATACATACTGGCAATAACAAATGCTACAAAATTAAAGGACGATGAAGAAAAAGTAAGAACGGAGATAGATGAAAATACTTATGGTGTCGGAACGGGAAGAATCATACTTAATCCGTTTGCTTATGATTATGTGGTTGCAAGGTATGATGAGAACGAAAAAATTTATGAAAATTTAATAAAAATTTATGATGTTGCAGGCGAAACAGGCGAAGCAAAAATTTATGAGAAAAAGCTGGATAACCTGAATTCTGAAAAAGGCATAGTAGGTGCATTCTTTATGATTTACGGGGCGATTGTTATTTTAATTCTAATAGGAATTGTTGCAAGGATATTTATCGGATGGACACAATACAAAAGGGATGAAGAAGAGAAGATGTTAGGAGATGTGGTTTACGGATAAAATTTTAAATTTCAACCGTTTTATAGTCAATCTGCTGACCTTTTACACTATTGAAGCAGATTAATGAATCGTATATTGGGTGTAAAATGTTGATAGATTCACTATAATCATTAGAGTTGTTGCATTAAAAATTTTAAGGGTAAAAACCAATAAATTTTAAAGGTAAAAAAGTTATTTTGCAACATGTCTAGTATAGCGTTTCAATAAAATATTGACAAACCATAATTATATATATTTGTAAAAAATTTAATTTAATTTTTTTTAATTAATTGTCAATGTTTTTATGAAACGCTATACTAGTATATATTAAAATTTTTGTTTTTAAATTTAAAAAAATAAAAAAAGAAAGATTACCTCTCGCTGTCTTTTAATCTGTGTTTTATTGCCGTATCAGTTGTTTTTATTTCTGAAACCGTATGTGTGTCTCAACCACATTACCCCAAAATGGCTTCCAGTCAGGATTTCCTGCCGGAGGTTCATTAACCCATGAAAGAATTGCCCGCACCTTTCGTACCGCGCAAATGCTTTCTAGCTTTACCAGTATTCCTTTTGGCATTTTTATACCTTTCCTCACTGCATATTCTATCGGCAACTTTTTTTCGTTTTCTTTTCCAGGATCAAAGACATGTACTATCCCACATTGCTGGTCTTCAAACAAGTCAGTAAAGTCACCATCATCTTTCCAGTCAACATAGAAGCGAACGTATTCTCTACTCCCTAAGCCATCAGGACAAGAACCGCAGTAGCCATAAGGAAGTTTTACGTATATGACTCCCATCAATTCTCTTAGTTGCGGATGGTAACCAACAGCCATAAGTTGTTCATACTTCTTCTGGTCGTGCTTGCAGACAAACTTCATTGGGTTTTCTTTCCATTTTTTGAACTCATCTTTATTGATTCCATCTAACGTCAACTTAGCGTTGATCAATGTGTCACTTAATTTCCCTGTTGCTACAATAGATTCCAATGTATCTACTACAGGCAGCATTGCTTTATATTCTTTTATCAATTTTTCATCC
>CCXY01000122.1_pt1 | contig 32168 bp, 30 predicted proteins | sample 244351 | NCBI WGS metagenome assembly CCXY01 (sample SAMEA2779768, study PRJEB6121) | groundwater metagenome | isolation source: sulfidic groundwater | reverse complement strand
GGTTATGGTGTTATTTGAGGAGTAATCTAAACGAATTCCCAAATAATTATTATTCACTGTGTTGTTGGTTANGGTGTTGTTTGAGGAAAAATATAAATAAATTCCCTGATCATTATTATTATTATTCATCGTGTTGTTAGTTAGGGTGTTATTTGAGGAATAAGCTAAACGAATTCCGTAATAATTATCTGAAGAATTTATGTTCGTGAAATTTGAATTTTCCGTGTGAGAAATAATCAATCCGTTGTTGTTTAAGATATCAGAGCCGGCAATTGTAACATTATTTATGTTTGAATTGTCTGCGTTGCATAAAATTAATTCGGATAAAATTTCGTTTTGTAAATTTACGGAATGATTAAAGTACTTAATTGGTCTATCTCCGGAACCGGTGTTATTTTCAATGAGATTATTACAATATGTGTATGAATTTGCCAAAATACCCATATCAAAATAATTATTTTCTTTCGCTGTGTTGTTAGTTAGGGTGTTGTTTGAGGAAAAAAGTAAATAAATTCCATCATCATTATTATTCGCTGTGTTGTTGGTTATGGTGTTATTTGAGGAAAAATATAAATAAATTCCATTATGAGTATTATTACTCGCTGTGTTGTTGGTTATGGTGTTATTTGGGGAGTAATCTAAATAAATTCCCCCTACATTATTATTCGCTGTGTTGTTCGTTAGGGTGTTATTTGAGGAAAAAAAAAGTAAAAAAATTCCCCCTCCGTTATTATTCGCTGTGTTGTTCGTTAGGGTGTTATTTGAGGAAAAAAGTAAAAAAATTCCCCACGCATTTGAATTTGCTGTGTTGTTTAAAATTTTAGTCTATTTGTCGTATTTACAACTAAAATCCCATGAGAATTATTTTTTAAGTTTTAAATTTTTAACTAGTTATATTATCGCAGGAAATTAAAGCAACGAAACCCGCAATATTTAATTCAGAAATTACTGCATTTTTACAACTATTCGGAGTATTCTTTTTATTTGTCCAGTAATAAATTGGTTTATTCTCTCTAAAATTTGATGGGTCTATATCCTGATAGAAATCAGAAATTGGTCCTCCATAAATATCGAAATTATATGTGTTATTATTCATAATGTTATTATTCATAATGTTATTTGAGGAAAGATATAAATAAATTCCCTTTCCATTTGAATTCGCTGTGTTATTACTTATGATATTACTTGATGAAAAATTTAAAGCAATTCCATCATTATTATTATTTGCTGTGTTATTGGTTAGTTTGTTGCTTGAGGATNNTNTAAATAAATTCCATCATAGAAATCNGTAATTATGCAGTTTTTGATAGTGTTGTTCGCTTTACTTGATAAATAAATTCCATAATCATATCCGCTGTCATCTCCGTCAATCGTATTTCCTTGACAGTCAAAAATTTTATTNTTGAAATTTTCAGGGTTGTTAATGCAAGTTTCTGTGCGGTTGTTTATTGGCACCGTTCCGATATAATTCACCCGATTTGCGCAGCGTGTATTATCATTTAATGCCGCCGAACAATCTACACATGCATCTGTTGCGCTTCCGCCTAAAGTAGTATTGGCATTACCACAATAACAAGTTCCGCCACCTCCCGAATAAGCATTTACACTTCCGCTTAACATCAAAACAATTCCAACCACAACCAAACTTAAAACACATATATTTTTTAAATTTCCAAAATATTCTTTTCCCGTTTTTAAATTTTCTGCAATCATTTTTTAAATTTTTTAAATTAGAAGAACTTGCTCAATATTAAAGGGTAAATCACTCACAACCGTCAAAAAATCACAAGTAACCTCCACTCTTTATTGATCATATTCAATTAGAATTGTTACAAATTAAAAATTTCAAAGGCGATTTTAAAATCGCAATTTAAAAAACGAGTTTTTAAAATACGCGAATGAGGTGAGCGTAAGATTTTAAAATATCCGAATGAAGTGAGGTTAAAACCCATAAAAGTCAAAGGCAAAAAAGTTATTTTGCAACATGTCTTTTTATAAAATCAACTTTAAAATCTTTATTCTGATAAAACCTATTCCTTTAAATTTATTCCTATTGCTATTGTTATTTTGCTAAATTTCTAACAAAAATTTTAATCTTTATCTTTGGCTTAATCAATCTTCAACGCATCACTTATCACATTCATTTCAATACCTGTTGTTTCATCACCCACAAANGCATTTTTAGAATTCGCTACAATCCCTGCCCGCACATAAGGAAATCCCATATTTACACTTCCTACTTTTCCATCAATTCCGAAAATTTCCCTGATACCTTCTAAAGTGTCTTCGGCATCGGCATGTGCCAAAAATCCTTTATTTGTCACAACCAAACAACTTCCGACCTCCGTATGTCCTCCGACAGAACCAAAGGAACATGAAACACCCAAAATATCCTCTATGTCCTTTGAATTTTTCTTTGGAATTAACTCGCTAATCAATGCATGACTGTCATTACAAGCAATTAAATTTCCCAGTGCATTAAAATCAGTTGAAATTTTTTGGAAATTTATATCATTTTTTTTGCAAAAGTCCTTTATCTTTTTTTCTTCATCGTTTTCTATGACATCAGATACAAGTAAACCGTTAGAGTTTCCTACACAAAAAATTCCTGTTAAATCGGTAGAATAAATTTTTGCCCTTAAAACAGGAACATCCAACTCAACATTCGGAAAGTCATAAGAAAGAAGGCAATATTTATCAGTAAGCAATCCGAACAGACCGATAAAAGCATCTTTTTTGATGGAAATTTGCTTGAGCATTTTTTTTATAATACCCCTCTCTTTCTTTACTTTAATAACCTTGCAGTTGCAATATTATCTTCAATTTCAACATTAACTCTTATTTTTCTCGGAGGATGTTTCATTCCGCGAGCCCATATTGCTTCATTAACATCACCTGCTATTTTTACTTCTTTCTTAGTATGCTTTTGCAAAAATTCCCTCACCATCCTTGTTGCTTTTCTTGTTCTTTTACTCCACGGTTGATTATATACATCACTTAACGGAATAGTATAAACCTTTCCGAGTGTCTTTTTTTCTTCCGGTTTTTCTACCTTTGCACCTTCTTCTTTGGTTTCGGTAGTTTTTTCTTCGGTTACTTTTGTTACTTTTTCCTCAGGTTTTATTTCCTGATTTTTTTCTTCTTTGATCTCTTTTATATTTTCGGCAGGTTCTATTTTTGTTTTCGTTGCTTTCGGTCCCTCTTTATTCTCACCTTCAGGGATTACATTTTCCTCATGCTTTGCTTCTTCTTTAATCTCTTCTGTTTTTTCATCTGATTTTGTCATTATTTTCTTTGCAATTGTAGTTTTTTTCTTGCTTTTATCTTCAGAGATTACCTCTTCGGCAGATTTTGTTTCTTTTTTTATTTCTTCTGCTGTTTTTTTAGTCCCTTCTTTTTTAACTGCTTTTTCCTGTGCCATTTGAAATTAGTAAAATTTAAATATTTAAATTTATAATTTTCTTTAAAATTATGAATGCCAGATAAAAAACTTGTTTAAATTTTAAGTTAATTAGGAGTAACTATTCAGAGGGTACAAAAATTTACCTGTGAAAATTTCAAAAAATTTAAAAAAGTCAAATAATTTACCTTTAATTTTTGGGGGGGCTGAATAGTTACAATTAGGAATTCTTTAATTCCTGACGGTTATTTTTTGATTTATACAAAAACTTATGTCAAATAATTTAAAAATATGTTGTTTATAAAACTAAAGCATCATCTTTCAGAATTTTTACTATTGAGGGTACCTTCCCTGTTTTCTTCTTTGTCTCATTCCGGACGACTTTTGCATTCCCTCCGATTGCTACTATTTTATCTCCGACCAATGCGATATGCTGTCCCTTATACCAGTCTATATCTGTCTTTATGAAAAATTCGAAAATGCTCAATTTGTAAAGTTGTGCAGTATAATTATAAGTATAATATAGGTAACTATTCAGAAGATACAAAAATTTACATTTGAAAATTTCAAAAAATACAATTTTAAAATCTCAAAGATTTAAAAATACACGAACGAAGTGAGCGTAAAAAATCAAAAAATTTACGTATCCTCTCAAAATTTTATGGTAAAATGTAAAAATTTAGTATTTTGCACCCGTAAAGTAGAGATATACAATTTAATTTACCCTATTTTATTGAGGGGAAAAAATTTACCTATAATTTTTTGGGTTGCTGAATAGTTACTAATATATTAACATAAATTTAATACCTCTGAATAGTTACTAATTTTATTCAATTTCTCAAGCAACCATTTCCCTTCTCCCTCTTTCCGTACTCCTGTTTGAGGGTGATAAGTAAATCCGGAATGTTTTAGCCCTGCGGCTGCAAGAGCAAGCGCCGCTTCCTTCACCGCTTCTTCCTGCTTACCAATTTCATTAAATATAACCGCCCTCAACCCATAATATACAAAAACGTCCATCGGAAACACAAAACCGCGACGTTCTTTCATCTCTTCAAGCATATCAATCGCTTTTCCATACATGTCTTTGAGTCCGTTCGTAATAATATATTCTGCATAATTAGACCAAATTGTGCCAATTACATGTGCATCTTCTCTTTGGGCAGTCAAGGATTTTTCAAAATATTCCAAAGCCTTGGCTTTTTCATTTAGAAAACTGTAGCATCTTGCCATATACAAATAAATACCTGAATTTCCTTCAACCCATTTCTCTTTGAATGCAAGGTTCCAAAGATCAATGGCGTCTTTTACCTGCTTTCCCCTCTTAGTATTATACAAAAATATTGCCTTATCACATATATATCTTGACTTAATCCTGCATCTTTTTAATTTCTGAAAAAACCTCTTTTTCTCATCTTCGTCCCATTTTTCGTTACGGTACCATTCTTTTTTATTTTTTACTTTACCTGTTTTGTTTTCCATGATAAGGTTGCGTGCCAAATAGAAGTAGGACACTAATATTTCTTGTAAATTATCAATTAAATTTTGAAGATTAAATAAAAAGAATATGCTCAATAAAGAGTGGAGGTTACTTGTGATTTTTTGACGGTTATGAGTGATTTACCCTTTAATATTGAGCAAGTTCAAAAATTCAAACTCCTTGCTTGCTATTTTATGCTCTTTAAAAAATTTACGCTGTTATTTAAATTTAAAAATACATACGAACAAATGAATGTAACAACAAAAATTACAGTCCCTTCAAAGATTGTTTTTAAAACACAGTGGTAATAAAAAGGTATTAAATTTTTATTCGCTTTGATTTTTGATTCTCAAATTATAAGCATATCCAGGTGCAATGAGCCACTTTAAAATTGTTTCTTCAACAAACAGCCCCGTCTCATCACCTTCTAATAAAATTTTTCCATCCTTCACGCCCATAAACCGCTCATCTGCATTTCTTATAAATATTCCGCTGAAATTGCAGTCATTCACCTCTTTTACGGTTAAATTCTGATGGGCAGTTCTCGTGGGAGATAATTCGCATTTGCTGCCGTTTATCAAATACGGCTTTATATAAATTTGTCTCCCTTTTTGAACGAGATACGCCTGCTTGTAACCTAATGTTCCCCTGATTTCATTATAGACAGCTAATGGTTTTCCACTGACATCTTTATCTAATGCAATGCTTAAATTTTCAAGTTTTCCGATTGCTTCAAAAACATCCGGAATTGAGCAGTTAATATTCTTATCCATGCACAAAAATACATGGCAGGAAAGCATCTCATAACCTTGTTTTACTGTAATTATTCCGAAATTTTTCCCCAAAAATATGCTGTCTTTATTTCCTTCTTGAATCCGAAGGCTGTAGCCATTTTTCTGATCTGCAATTGATTCAAATTCATACGCACAATACTCACTTGCATTTGAACCATCAGTATAGACAGATATTTTTTTATTAAACATTTGTTCAAGCGGAATTTCCGCCTTTACTTCAACACCTGAAATATTGTATTTATTTATTATTTCCACAAATACATCATTGCTTGCATTTTCATAAATTTCTGTCCCGTCAAAAACAACCTGTAAGCGATGACTTCCTAACTCGAATTCCGAAATGTTTAAAACGAATGTATTGTGTTCGGCAGTTAAATTGGCAATTAACCTTCCTTCGGATATTAGTTTTAATGTCTGGTTCGGAACATTCCTGCCTAAATAATCTTTCATATCCGTAGATATTGTTACATTTTTATCCTTAAGTTCAACCTCCGTACTATTTGCAAAAATTTTAACGGGAATCTTGGATATTATAGCAATACTATTATCTGCGTTTGCATCTTTATATATTTCATTTCCTTTATATTCGGCTTTTATATTTAACTCCCCGACATCCGAATTGCTAATTGTCCAGTCAGCAAAACATTCGTCGTTTGTTAAATTTTTACCGAAAAATTTGTCACCCACATAAAGCAAAATTTCTTTATCCGTACATTCTCCTTCTACATTGAGTCGTGCCTTAACATTTAATGAGTCCTTAAAATAAATTCTTTCATCCGGTTCAAAACCGACATCCAAAATAGTATTGCGTTTATAAATTTTAAGTATGCTGGATGCAGACGCATTATTAAATTGAGCATTTCCGTGAAAGATTGCCTTTACTTTGTATTCTCCGGCAGTTAAATTTCCATAGTATTCCATAGAAACATTGCTGCCATTTGAATTTGCATTACCTATAAATTGAGCATCTATGTAAAAATCTACACTTCCATTTACACTTTCATTAAATTTTGCGTAAAGAAATGTTGGCAAGTTTACGTGGTATAACATTTCATTCATTGTTAAAGTTACATCTTTCTTTTGTTCAACACATCCGCTTAAAGTCAGCATTAAAACAACTGTTAAAATCCCAAAAACACCTGAATTCAGATTTATTCCCTTAAATTTTTTTGACATCTTTTATATCAATTAAAATTTATTTATCAAATTATTTCTCCGCATCCGACAACCCTATTGTCTGGTAAATCGGGCCTTAAAAGCCATATTCTGTCACCTGGCATATAAGCAAGTTTCCAGTCAAGACCTATCTTTATTGTTCCTTCTTCACCGGAATTTAGCTCTCCTTCCTTAATGGTTGCCCGTAATTGCTGAAGCCCGCAAACAAAAACATATTCTCCGCCTGCACTAACAGGATATTTCCAAAACTTCTGAACCTTGAATTTAACATTAATTTCCTTAGTGACCTTCATTGTTCCTTCTTTTGCCAACACATATCCTCTTTCAAGTTCTGCCACGCTTACTCCTTTTAAATTTAAGCCCGCTCTTGAACCGTTTTCCGCCTCGTCTTCATCATTATCATAAATCTGAATTGATTTTACAGTTACTTTTTTATCTGTCGGATACATAATAAAGTCATCAAATTTCCTGACCTTTCCATAAGTTGTTCCTAATATTACTGTTCCGACACTTTTGACATCAAAAAAGTGATCAATCGGAACTTTTGTAATACCGGCGGTTGAAGAAATGTCTTCGTTAGATAATGTCTCCATTATTACAATTCTGTCATTATCTATAAATTTATAATTCCAAAGTACTGTGCCTTTAATGAGCGGCAAAATTTGTTCCTTGATTAAATTTTCCCCCATTATGATATATCCCTTTTTTATATTGGCACATTCCAATGCCACTATTATTTCTCCCAAAGTTCTGCTTATTGCATCTACCTTGACCAATGCCGCATCTGTCATATTTATCGCATATACTATTGGCTGAACTTTTCCAGGATATTCCGTAGGAACTACAAAACTTAATGCTTGTGATTCTTCCTTATAACTGTAAAGAGTTATATCGCTTTCCGTTCCCTTTTTTCCTAACACATCGCCGAATGTGTTGTCCCCTAATACCGCAATATTCTTAAATTTCATTTTTGCACATATACAAAATTTTTACAAATATGTTTTAAAAATTAGATTAAAAACATAAATATTAAAAAAATACGTGTATCAGAAAGATTAGAAAAAAAATCATAATAAGATAGAAAAAATAAAAATAAAATAGAAAAAACATCGTTTCTAGAAAGCCCTTTGGGCAAATCTTAACTAAAATTGGAATGCGCTCAATAAGGAGTAGAGGTTACTTGTGTTTTTTTTTGACGGTTATGGGTGATTTACCATTCAATATCGAGTTCTAAAATTGTTATACTTTCCTGATAAGAGAATCATATACTTCTCTGATAAGTAAATCTCATACTTTATATAACGATAAAACAGGACTTACGCAAAAGCAATATAATTTTTTGGTTTTTTTAAGTTTTTTACGAGGTAAATGCGTAAGTCCTGTAAAAATAAAAAAATTTATAAAATTTCTCGTTTTTATAAGGTGCTGTTGGGTTTTTTTATTCTGTGAATAAATCTTTTGTGTTCTTGTCCATTAACAGGAAATACAGAATAACTATGCTTATAATTGTTCCAATCGGAATGTTTATCAGTCCGATAACAGCCAAAATTATTCCTGCAATTCTCGCCCATTTCTTCATTTTCCATATTCCGTACGCAATAGCAAGTTTGGCAACTCCAATTATTAAAATAATAACTGCAAAAATGTCCCTCATTCCTGCAAACATCTCTAACACCTCTACGTCTGCACCCCACACACCAAACATTGCACCCCCCATTAAAAGCATTGCAATCCCCCCTAAAATAACAAGCGCCCCTTCAATTGCAAACAATATCGCACATACCAATATTCCCATCGGTTTATCAGCCATTTTGTTGTTTTTAAATTTTTATTTCGTTTATTGTTAATTAAGATTATATACTTCACAACTTCACAGACTGCGTTTTTCAAATTTATGAAACCGTAATGTAAGCAAAAGAGTAAATCTCTTGTTCGTAAGCAACATACAATATACTATTCAATAAAAAGTGCAATTTCTGCCGTTGCGCAGTATATATTAAATTTATTCAAAAAATTGGTAGTGCTTAAGATGTAAGGCTATACGGAAAACATCTTTGATAATTGATTCGTTTGACCATATCCAATCATTGTGCTGGCTATTGTTTAGTTTTCATTTAAAATTTTAAGATTACATCTTTGCTGTGTTATAGCCTTACTTGTTTATCACTACCAAAAAATTTACCGAAGTGCGTTTTTTGTTTCTTCGTTCATTAAGATGAAGTACAAGATAATTAGTCCCATAATTGTTCCAATCGGAATGTTTATCAGTCCGATAACAGCCAAAATTATTCCTGCAATTCTCGCCCATTTCTTCATTTTCCATACTCCATACGCAACAGCAACTTCGGCAACTCCATATATTAAAGCAATAACTGCAAAAATACCCATTATTCCTGCAAACATCCCTGTCATCTCTGTGTCTGCACCTTCCATGCCAAACATTTCGCCTCCCATCAAAAGCAATGCAATCCCCCCTAAAATGCTAAACACCCCTCCAACTGCAAACAATATCGCACACACCAATATTCCCATCGGTTTATCAGCCATTTTGTTGTTTTTAAATTTTTATTTCGTTTATTGTTAATTAACCGACTTTCCGCACATCTCCCTCAAAAATGATAAAATTTACAAATTTTTTGTCTAAATTTTGCGAAAAACAATCGGAAATTAAAAAAATTTGATCAGATGTGCGGAATGTAGGAATTAAGATTAAATATTAAATTTATTCAAAAAATTTACCGAAGTGCGTTTTTTGTTTCTTCGTTCATTAAGATGAAATACAAGATAATCAGTCCTATAATTGTTCCAATCGGAATGTTTATCAGTCCGATAACAGCCAAAATTATTCCGGCAATTCTCGCCCATTTCTTCATTTTCCACATTCCATACGCAACAACAACTTCGGCAACTCTAACTATCAGAAAAATTTATTGATTTGGATTCTTGGGAATAATTATCCAACAGAGAATATATGCTACTATTCCCGCACCGCCTGCAAATAGAGATGCCGCCCAAAATATCCTGATTATAGTCGCATCCGTATTCAAATATTCTGCTATTCCCCCGCAGACCCCGGCTATTGCTTTGTCCTTTTTTGAGCGATAAATTCTTTTTATTTCTGTTTCCGGCATTTTTGCATTTTTATTACTCCTTCTTTTCCTCTTCGGCTTTTTTATCGGCAATACCTTCTGTTGCACTCATTAAAATTTTTTGCGGTTCTTTTTCCTGCTTTAATCTTTTAATAACTGTTGCAGGACCTACAACAGTAATTCCTTTTCTGATACCGAGCAGAGCGGCAATTTTTGAAGCAAATGACCTATTTTCCTCACCCAATGAGGCCACTTCTATACCTTTAAATTTATCGTCAACGCCAATCATTGTTTCTTCTATTAATTTTGATTGTTCAATCGTTGTTAATGGCTCTTCCAATATTAAAATTTTACCCTCTTTTATCTTGTATAAAATAAAACTTATTTTCTCATAGCCCCTCTTTTCTTTAAGCATATTTGAAGATAAAAACTCTATTTCCAGTGTCATTGTTATTTGAATAATGTTTATTTGAATAAATTTATTATTTAAAATATATGTAAAATTTATAAATTATTTTTAAATTTTTGTTATGCATATTTTGCTATTATTTTGTAAAGTTTATCTATATTTGTTCCGTTTTTTGCAGATATTGCAAGAACATCATGCTGCGGAAAAGCATTTTTAATTCTCCCAACATTTGCGTTCTTTAAGTCCATCTTGTTTGCCACAAGTACTATCGGAATCTTTCTCGCTTCAAAATTTCCGATAATAGTAATATTTGTCTGCGTATAAGGATCAAGGGATGCATCAAAAACAACAATTGCAATATCTACATTTTCAAGCCATTTTATTGCCTCAATAATTCCACCCGTTGCCTCTTTTGCGCGTTGTTTTGCTTCTTCGTCACTCATTTTATGGCCATCTACAAACTCTTCAAAATCAACCTTTGTAGCAATACCTGGCATATCCAACAAATCCATTTCCATCTTTTTATCTCCGACCCTCACTACTACTTTTTCTTTTTTTTGTACAACTCTTGTTTCATGCGGAACTTCAGAGACCTTTCCGATTTCCGTTCCGGTCCAGTCCTTTGAAATTTTATTTGCAAGTGTTGTCTTTCCTGCATTCGGGGGTCCGTAAAATCCCAATTTGACGGACTTCTTTTTGCCGAACAATTTATTGAGCCACTTTTTAAACCATAAAAAAACCATTTTGTTTTGTATATATTTTGTTATGAATATTTTTAAATTAAATGTAACTATTCAGAGGTATTAAATTTATGTTAATACATTATGATTACTAATAGAGTTGTTGCAAATTAAAAATTTGTATCCCCTCAATAAAACAGGGTAAATTAAATTGTATATCTCTACTTTACGGGTGCAAAATACTAAATTTTTACATTTTACCCTAAAATTTTGAGAGGATACAAAAATTTCAAAGGCGATTTTAAAATCGCAAAGATTTTAAAATATCCGAACGATTTTCAAAATTTCGGAAATTTTGTAAATACACGAACGAAGTGAGCGTAAGTGAGGTTAAAACTAATAAATGTCAAAGCCAAAAAGTTATTTTGCAACATGTCTATACTTCACAACTTCACAGACTGCGTTTTTTCAAATTTATGAAACTGTAAGGTAAGCAAAGAGTAAATCTCTTGTTCGTAAGCAACATACAATATGCCATTCAATAAAAAGTGCAATTTCTGCCGTTGCACAGTATAATATATAAACTATTCAGAGAGTATTTTCAAAATGAAATTTTGAAAATCTCCGAACAATTTTCAAAATTACAAAAATTTTGTAAATACACGAACGAAGTGAGCGTAAGTGAGGTGACAAAATTTTACTGAAAATTTATAAATAAATTTTCAATCTTAAAAAATATTTCAAATATTTTTTAATACCTGTGAAATTTTCAAAAAATTACTTAAAATCCACAAGATTTTCAATCTTTAAAAATCTAAAAATTTTTAAATTACTCGTAATTTTTTGGGTTGCTGAATAGTTACAATTAAATAAGTAATTAAAAATCTAATTAAAAATACATAAATATAAATGCAAACAAAAATAATAAATTAAATGCAAATAGGAAAATAATTATCTTAAAATTTTAAGATGCTCATTACATTATCAGGAACAATCGGCTCGGGAAAAACAACTATTGCCAACGAAATTTCAAAATTGAACTTTGTGCACATATCGGCAGGCGAAATAATGCGAAGAATGGCTNAAGAAAGAAATTTATCACTTTTGGAGTTTTCAGCGTATGCAGAAAAAAATTTTGAGATTGATAAAAAAATAGACAAGCATCAAAAGTTATTAGTTGAAAAAGAAATCAAAAAAGGCAACAATTGTGTTGTTGAGGGAAGAATTTCCTGGTTTGTGATAAAGTCGGATATTAAAATTTTTCTGGATGCGGATGTTGATGTCAGAGCAAAAAGAGTTATGAAAAGAGAAAAATGCAGTTACGATGATGCAAGTAAAGGTATAAAGAACAGGGAATTAAGCGAATATAAAAGATTTAAGGAGATTTATAGCATAGACATAAACGATTTAAGAAATTATGACTTATGTATAAATACCTCAAAGTGGGATATTGAAGGTATGAAAAAAATTATTTTTACTGCAATTGAAAATTTAAAAAAATAAAGTGACTATTCGGAGGTATTAAATTTATGTTATACTTCACAACTTCACAGACTGCGTTTTTTCAAATTTATGAAACAGTAATGTAAGTAAAGAGTAAATCTCTTGTTCGTAAGCAACATACAATATGCAATTCAATAAAAAGTGCAATTTCTGCCGTTGCACAGTATAATATATTAGACTTTGCAAATTAATTTGACTCATATTTTTAAGGTCGCGAGGTTGTCATAAAATTCAAAAATTTTTCGCTGTCATTTCATTTTTTTTTGAAATATACTGAAAACTACGAGTTTTCAATCTTTCAAAATGCCGAAGCATTTTGAAATGAGAGCAAAGCGAACTTATCACAAATTTAAAATAAGAGATAATGTAACTCAAGTTTTGCGTTTTGAAAAATTTACCCTTATAAATTTTAATTTTTTCTGCTTTATTGATGTCCATTTATAGGTAATTTGATAACTGAAACATTAAAACGCAAAACTTCAGTAATGTAATTTAAACAGGCAATAAAGTTAAGTTATAAAGTATTAATTTGCAATATGTCTATTATACTTAAATTATAAATATTTTAGCAGATGGATACAAAAATATCTGAAATAATTGCTTTATTTCCACAGTTAAAAAGCAAGGAAAGAATGTAATGGATTATCTTTCACTAGCGCTTCGTCCCTCTAATGTTACAAAAAATATTTTGCTTATTGAATAGGGTGGCTGAATAGTTACTTATAATTAATAACAAATATAATTAATCACTCCTTAAGAAATATGAGCCTTTTAATTAATTAATTGTTTAAAATTTATCTGAAAATGAATAACTTTAAAAAATATGATTTGGATTTAAAGAAACTTCCGGTTGATGTCGGTCCTTCGTATGAAGGTGAAAGAATACGGGGTCCCGATATGTTTTTAGAATTAGGAGGCCCGAAAATAAAATTTAAATTTGAATTAATTAGAGTTGTCGGAAATGACGACATTAGCGACAATGGAAATTTTAAATTAATCGGAAAGGATATTCCGGAATATAACGGAGGAGAAACCATTCCTTTCGGAATATTTGTAGAAGCTTATGGCGAAAAGGTTGAAGTTGAGTTAGAAGGAATTTTAGAGAGAAAAATTCATGACATTATAAACAACATTCAGGGAATGATGCATCTGAATCAAAGGTATGATATCTGGTGCAGGATAAGTAAAGCGGACAAGGAAAAAGGACTTAAATTTGAGCATATCGGAATTGTAATTATGTCTTTACTGAAAAAACACTTTCCGTTTATAGAAAAGCTCCGATGCACCTTAATTACCGATGAACAAACAGTTACGGACTTTCACAAAAAGGCGGTTGATGTGTATAGTGCAAGAGATATGAAAACAAAGGGGATGAAGGATGAAGGTATTGATACCTTTTATGGCTGCACGCTTTGTCAGTCCTTTGCGCCGGGGCATATTTGTATTATTTCTCCGGAAAGAATTTCATTGTGCGGTGCAATTTCTTGGCTCGATGCGAGAGCAGCGGCAAAGATTGATCCGGAAGGATCAAATTTTCCGATTCCGAAAGGAGAATGTTTAGATGCAGTAAAAGGAATATGGACAGGATCAAATGCAGCGGTTCAAAAGTATTCTAACGGAAAATTTCAGCAGGTTGCATTATATACTATGTTTGAGTCTGTGCATACAAGTTGCGGGTGTTTTGAATCAATTGGTTTTTACATTCCAGAGGTTGACGGAATAGGTGTGATTGATAGAAATTTTAACGGTGCATCTCCTAACGGAATGAAATTCTCACAATTAGCAGCGCAGGCGGGAGGAGGACAGCAAATAGAGGGCTTTCTGGGAATAGGTATTCAGTGGTTTTATTCAAAAAAATTTCTTTCGGCAGACGGAGGGTGGAACAGAATGGTCTGGCTTCCTTCGACTTTAAAGGAAAGAATAAAGGACGGAATACCACCGGAATTAGCTGATAAAATTCCGACGGAAAATGATGTCCGGAACCTTGATGGGCTGAAAAATTTTTTAAAAGAGAAGAATCATCCGATAGTAAAGAGATGGGAGGAAGCAGAGAAAGAAGAAAAGGAAGAAATAGAGATTCCGGATATATTTCCTGATGTTCCGTTTCCGTCAGTAAGTTATACGAAAATTTTATTTGAGGATGTTCGAATTGATGCGGAAAGTGTGGTTGTAAAAAAATGATGGTGAATTTTTTATTTAATTTTTAATTTTTTTTCTTTGTTCTTTGTAAACTTGTTCAACAGGCTGTAAGGGAAGGTAAAAGTTGAAGGTGAAAAAACACAAATTTTTCAAAAATTGAAGGTGAATTTTTTAGTTTCATTACAATCTGTCAAAACGCAAAATTTCAAATATTCTATTTCAAATATTTTGTTTAAAAACAACGCAAATGAAAACAGCATAATTTATAAAAAGTTGCTGGTTTTGTTTGCATCAGTAAAATTTATATCTCCGAAACAAATTTATAACAAATAAATTTATAACTTATGGATAAGGATTTTGTCATAGAATATCTGAAAAAGATAAATTACTGGTGGGACAGCGGAAAGATAAACGATGAGGAGAAAGGAATTGAAAGGAAAGAGTATATAAACGAGATTGAGAATGTGCTGAAATTAGACAGAATAATCTGCTTATCCGGAATAAGAAGATGCGGAAAAAGCACCCTGATGTTTCAATTGATTGACGGATTGATAAAGAGCAATATTGATCCGAAAAGAATAGTGTATGCAAAAGCAGATGACCTGTTGGGAAAGATTGATTCCCTCCATAACATTGTTAATATTTATCATGAAATAACTGGAATAGACCCGAATGCAAACGAAATTTTTTTCTTTTTTGATGAAATTCATTTTATGAATAACTGGCATTTACAACTAAAATTTTACATAGATGCGAAATTTAAGGGAAAATTTATAGTCAGCGGTTCATCCAAAACATTACTTTATAAAGATGCTTCGGAAGGTTTGGTCGGGAGAATAAGATTCATAAATATTTTTCCGCTGACATTCGGAGAGTTTGTTAAATTTAGCGACAGCAGCATAAACATAAGTACGAATAACTCCGTATCTGCCATATCGACCGAAAGCATAGACGAAATAAAAAAATTTTATTACGATATCATTCCGAAAAAAGAAAAAATTCTTTATTTGTTCGGGGAGTATTTAAAAGCAGGAGGATTTCCGGAATGGTTTAAAGTCAAAGATATTATGCAGTGGAGAAAAATATTAGTTGATGATTATCTTTCACTGATTCTTTTTAAGGACATAGTGCACACATTTAAAATAAAAGACCCGTTGCTGTTAGAAAAATTGGTAAACGAGACAGCAAAATTTTCAACTCAAAGATTCAGTTATGTTTCTTTGTCAAACAGAATGGATGTAAACAGGGAAACGATAAAACTTTACCTTTATTATTTATCTTCTTCATTGCTTGTGTTTATTTCAGATGTTTATTCAAAAAACAAGAAAGCAAGAGAAAGGGCTGAAAAGAAAATTTATTTTTGGGAAGAAGGAATGAGAAGGGCGTTAACACTTGACGAGGATGATGCAACGAGTGTGGAAAATATTGTTACATGGCATCTTATTAAAGAGGGATTTTCAAAAAAGGTTTTCTTTGAGTCGTTTTACTGGAAAAACGGATATGAGGTTGATTTTGTGCTTGAGACGGATATATTGCTGCCTGTTGAAGTAAAATACAGGGAAAATCCTTATGAAATTAAGGGTATGCTAAACTTCATGACTCAATTTTCCGTCAAAAAAGGAATTATGGTAACAAAAGATATACTTGATGAAAGAATATTTGATATTAATGGTAAAAAGGTGAAAATTTTATTCATTCCTGCATGGCTGTTTTTATTATCCTTTTAACGGCTTTTTCCACGCATTTCTTAATTCCTCGATATTCGCATTAATTATTTCCTTTTCTTCTTTTCCTTCATTTCCCTTAACTACATTTCCCTTAACTATATTTTCCTTAACTATATTTCCCTTAACTATAAATTTTTTATCCTTTCTCACAAATCCGATATTGGCAAAATTTATCCCTTTACTCTCATTCATTAAATTTTCAAATTTCTTTCTATTTTCCTCTTTAATACTAACAATAAATCTGCTTGCGGACTCCGAAAATAAAATTTTCTCATTGCTTAATAAACCCACAACCACAACATTTGCCAGATTTACTTCAATTCCGACATCCCCTGAAAATGCGCTTTCTGCAAGTGCAACAGCAAGCCCTCCGTCAGAGCAGTCATGACACGATTCAATTAAATTTTGAGCAATTGCTTTGCTTATCTTTTCGTAAATTTTTCGTGAAATTTCAAAATTTATTTTCGGGACATTTTTTCCGATAAATCCATGCTTTCCATAAAACTCACCTGCTCCTAATTCATCTTTTGTCAGTCCGACAACATAAATCAAATCGCCCGCGTTTTTGAACTCAGCAGTCATTGATTTACTTACATCAACGATTTTACTTATTGCGGTAATTAACAACGTCGGAACCCCCGAAATTTTAACAACATTTCCCTTCTCATCCTTTCCCGTATAGTCAATTGACATGCTATCTTTTCCCGAAATTAAAGGCGTCTCATAAGATAGACAAGCATCATAAAGTCCTTTACATGCCCTGACAAGTTGTGCCGCTTTAAATTTATCATGAAGCGGAGACGGCCAGCAGAAATTATCAACCAATGAAATGTCTTCAAAATTTCCACCGCAGCAAATAATGTTCCTTATAGCTTCATCAACGGCATTTGTAGCCATCCGGTAGGTATCAATATCGCTAAATTTCGGGCAAATTCCACATGCTATTACAACACCTTCTTTACTTTCCAGCAATGGTTTTATTACCGCACCATCGCTCAATCCGTCCCTGTTTTTTCCCATGAGTGGTTTTATTATACTTCCGCCCTGAACTTCATGGTCGTATTTTCTTATAATACTTTCTTTGCTTGCAATATTAAGCCGAGATAAAATTTTCTTTAAATTTTCTTTTAAATTTTCAACATTTATTTCCTTCTCCGTGTATTTTTCATATTTTTCATTAGGTTCTTCATTCGGATAATTTATTTCATTCCATTCTGCCTTTAACTTCATCTTGGGAACGCCTTTGTGCAAAAATTTAATATCCATGTCTGCAACAACTTTGCCTTCATAAAAAGCGACAAATTTTCCGGTGTTTGTAAATTTTCCGACAACCGTTGCTTCAACATCGTATTTCTCTGCCATGTCTAAAAATTTTTGCAGGTTTTCCTTTGATAAAACAACACTCATTCTTTCCTGTGATTCACTGACTAAAATCTCCCAGGGCTGCAAACCTGCATATTTTAGCGGAACTTGAGCAAGCTCAATTTCACATCCGTTGCTTATTTCTGCCAACTCCCCGATTGAACTGCTTAATCCCCCAGCTCCGTTATCGGTAATTGCCCCGTAAAGCAAATGAGCTCTCGCATCAATCAAAAAGTCAAGCATCTTCTTTTGTGTTATAGGGTCGCCAATCTGCACTGCGGTTGCAGGACTTCCTTCATGCAATTCTTCCGAGGAAAATGTTGCCCCGTGAATTCCGTCTTTGCCAACCCTTCCGCCAACCATTACCGCATAATCGTCATTATGAATTTCTTTAATATGTGTTTCCTTTTCCTTTCCTTTAAATTTTATTTTTGCAGGCATTATTCCTATTGTTCCGCAAAAAACCAATGGTTTTCCAAGAAATCTGTCATCAAAAACAATCGCTCCGTTTACAGTCGGGATTCCGCTTTTGTTTCCTCCGTCTTCTATACCTTTAACAACACCTTCAAATATCCGTTTCGGATGCAAAATTTTTACAGGCAAATTTTTGTCATAAAACGGATTTGCAAAACAGAAAACATCCGTATTCGCAATCGGCTTTGCTCCTAATCCGACACCCATTATATCCCTGTTCACTCCCAGAATTCCGGTCAATGCACCGCCGTAAGGGTCTAATGCGGACGGGGCATTATGCGTTTCAACCTTAATAGATATGTTAAAATTTTCGTTAAATTTCACAATTCCTGCATTATCGGAAAATACTGAAATCAGATCTTCATTCCTTCTCGTATTAGTCCTTTTTATTTCTTCTGTTACTTTAAAAACAAATTTCTTAAATAATGATTCAATCTTTTCCTCTTTTCCATCTTCATTGTAATAAATTTCAGCGTTAAAAATTTTATGTTTGCAGTGTTCGCTCCATGTTTGTGCCAGGCATTCAATTTCAACATCAGTCGGATTTCTGTTCTGTTTTTTAAAATAAGCCCTTATTGCATTCATTTCTTCCAAGTTCAGAGCAAGCACCCTTTCTTTGCTGATATTCATTAATTCCTCGTCGCAGACATTTAAATTTATCTCATCAACTTTAATTTTATTTTTGAGTATTACTTTCGGTGCTTTAATTTCCCTCAAATCAATTTTTCCGTTTTCAAAAATTTTTGCATCCCGAATCAATTCATTTGATAAATATTTTGAAATTTTTACCGCATCTTCTTTACTCAGATTTACGTTAAAAAGATACTGCTTTGAGGTATAGACATCAACATCCTTGTTTATGGCATCCCTAATTGCCTCTTTTGCCGTTTTTCCGACATTGTCTGTAACTCCCGGTTTGAAAGAAACCCAAATTAAATAGGAGAAATTTGTTAGTAAAAGTTCATTGATTGCAAAAATTTGTGTTATTTTGTCTGTAAATACATTTTTTCCGATAAAATTTAATTCTTCCTCATTTAAATTTCCATCAATTAGGTAGCAGTCAAATATATTTATATTTTCTATGCTTTCTGATTTAAGTTTCAAATCGCTCAAAATATTATTTCTTAAATTTTCTGCATTTGCATCCGTCAGTTCTCCCTTAAAACCGACAAATATGAAATTTTGCATTTTTATTGAAAATATAAGTAGTGATCAATAAATAAGGTTTTTAGAAAAAATGCCACAAAAATGTTTTGATTGGCGACGTTAAATCATTGCGCAGCACATCATTTATTTTTTTAGTTCAAATTTTAAATTTATATATTATTATCTTCCAGCCTTACATGTTTACCACTACCGGTAAAAGTTGAGCATCTGGTTGCCCTATAAATGATTGCAGATGTGCTGGTAGAACTCCACAAGTTGTTCTTACAGAGTATTCAGCAATACCCTCAGAAATCCAATTTTCTTCCGGAATATCATAAGACCGATGTATCTTGTGGTTAAATTCATGAGATATTGTTCCGCAATTTGTACTTGACCAATCTGCTGCAAGTAATTGTTCTTGCATAAAACAACATCTCCCACCAATCCTAACATCATTTATGTCAAAAATAAGTAAAGTTAGATCTATGATCTCTCCAGAGTTATTCCCAAAAGTTTGTGTCTCATTTACATAAATTCGTTCAACAGGATGTAAGGGAATTACCAAAAATGAACCCTTGCTATTGTGACAATATATAAAAAGGCAAAATTTGGACAATTTTTAAATGTGTAATTTATGCGTATATATTGTTATAATATATAAGAGGTCTAAAAATTTTAGTTTTCTTACAACCTGTCAACTTCATTTTTTAGTTGGTCTGCATCTGGCATGAAATTAGGTTTCAACACAATTGAGTTTCCATCATCTGCAATAGAAAGAAGGGTATAAGATTTGCCGGAAACTATAAAATTTTGCTCACCGACTAAAAGTTTGTCATCAGGAGTTTCGTTGAATGGTTTATTTCTATCATTAGAAAAATTTTTATCTTTGCTGAGCATTATTGTATCATATTTTAAGTTGCTATCATTGTTTCCATCATAAACAAGAATATAGTACACATCATTATTTATATCCCATTCGCCTAAAGTATATCTTCCCCAATAGTAAACTCCCGAATAGTTTTCTGGAAGCCCTGAAAAACCAATCGTATTTATTTGTTCTGTTTTGAGCGTTTCATTATCTTGGACATAAATCTTTGCATGAGTCGTGTTGACTTTAAGAGTTACGCTCACATTATACTCAAATCCAGTGTCGTAATTGTGTGCCTGAAAATTCATCGCTGTTGCATTCTGTACTATGCCTTCCAGAACTACAAGCCATACCAATATCTTAATAATGTTTTTAGTTTTCATTTTTTGAGATTAAAATTACAGTTTATATGTAATCACATCTTTAAATACTGACTCATTTTTATTTAAGATATTTACTGATCCTAGATTTGAGATTTCAGCTTTGTATCTAACCACAGTAACATCATGCCAATTAGAAAAACACCAAGTACTACAATTTAATTCACAAGACCCACTTTTTTTTACTATAACTGGTTTATGCTCTAATAACAAAAAATTATATTTAGATTTTGCAAGAAGAATCCATTCCCATATATCATCTGTATTACCTTCCTCTTTTCCAGTTAGTATCCCTCCATATCCACACCCACCAAACAATTTCAAATATCTTTCAAATGCTTCCAAAACATCACTTTCGTTGTTTATTGTTTTTGTGGAGAATTTTTCAAAGAGAGTATTATAATTTGCAGTACTGCCTACATATATTTTTCTTTTGGTAAGATCTTGAAAAATAATTTTTCCTGTCTGATTGATTTTTATACCCCACAATCTTCCATTCCATGGTAGAAAACTACTCTCACATGCCCCACTAATTTCAAAAAATTGTTTTTCTAACCAGTTGCGTGTATATGGCCATCCGTCATCCATTCTTTCTGGATAACTAAGGATATTATAAAGTATTGTTTCTAAAGTTATCGTTCTCTCTCTCTCTCTAGTCATTACAATTTTTCCGTCTTTGTCAACCACAAAACTATAATAATGTTCAATTACGCATTCATTGTTGCATCCTTTGCTTTCATTCATAAAAGTAATGTTCCATTTACCATCAAGTTTTTCAGTAGTGATGTCTTGGTGGCACATTAGTTTTTCTTTGAACTCGCATTTTTGTATGTTTTTGAATTCCGTATATTTTTCTTTGATTAGAGTAATTGCCCGGTCTTCTGTAAGTCCTTTTGTGAAAATAGTTTTTTCTGTTTTCTCGATGTTTCCGTTTTTATAGACTATTATTGTTGTTATGTTTTTGTCTTCTGTTTTTTGAGTTGTGTTTGGTGGAATATTTATATCAATCTTCCATCCGTTGCTTATGTTTTCAACTGTTATGTTTTTATTGGTTTTAATAACTTCTGTGAACTCTGGATATTTTTCTTTAACTAACTCTATTGCTTGGCTTACATTATTAATCTTTATTTCTTCTTTTTGCAGTGCAAAAAACACTGCAATTATTGTTACCAATGCAACTACCCCAAAAATTAGAATTTTTGATTTCATTTTTTTAAATTTTTAGGACTTACGCAGTTTTAATATAAAGTATTAAGATTATAAATAAATATAGTAACTTCACAACTTCACAGACTGCGTTTTTTCAAATTTATGAAACCGTAATGTAAGCAAAGAGTAAATCTCTTGTTCGTAAACAACATACAATATGTCATTCAATAAAAAGCGCAATTTCTGCCGTTGAGCAGTATATATGCATTTTCGTTATTTGCTTCGTTACCTTCACTCACTGTGTTTGTTGTATCTGCTTTTGCTTTGAATGTGTATGTTCCGGTTGAAGGGCACGTCCATGTAAAGTTGTTTGTCTGTGCAATGTTAATGTCTAAAGTATAAACTATTCAGAGAGTATTTTCAAAATTACAAAAATTTTGTAAATACACGAACGAAGTGAGCGTAAGTGAGGTGACAAAATTTTACTGAAAATTTATAAATAAATTTTCAATCTTTAAAAATATGGTGGTGCTAAATAAGTAATGATAAAATTTAATATTTAAACCAAAATTCAATACCGAGAAATGTTAAAATACATAAAATTGTTACAAAATATCATTACATCTTTATCACTACCAAATTTTTTTAATTTCCGATTGTTTTTCGCAAAATTTAGACAAAAAATTTGTAAATTTTATCATTTTTGAGGGGTATGTGCGGAAAGTCGGTTTTAAGATTACATATTTGCTGCGTTATAGCCTTACTTGTTTATCACTACCGATTTTCAATCTTTAAAAATCTAAAAATTTTTAAATTACCTGTGATTTTTGGAGTGGCTGAATAGTTGCAAAATAAATTTAATTCAATGCCCTCTGAAAGGTGAGCTTATAAAAGAAATTGCATCGTTCATCCATATTTTTATATATCCTACTTTTGGAATAAGAATCCACGCATTTGTTATTATCTGTGTTTCGGGAATTAGTCGCATTGATGTATGCGTACCTCCCATTAAGCCGCACTGGTCGGAGATCGGATTGTTATCTCCTTTGGTTATGTAAAATTTAAAATTTCCTTCTTTCGGGAAATTTTTGTATTGACAAGCTTCTTTTATAATTAGTGTGGTTGTATTATAATTCGTTGTTTCTTCATTGCACATTTTAACATCATCTATTGCTCCTTCAATTTGTGCCTCATCAATACAATCCAATGTTCCCGTATAATTTTCAAATTTCCAGTCCCTTATTGTAATGACTCCTACGGCTCTGTGAATAATGGGAGCGGACTCTAATCCATAATGTTCAAGGTCCCTTTCATAAATAATTACATCTCCGAGAGATATATTTGTTGTTCGCTTTGTTATTATTAAATCTCCTTTATCAAATCCGCCAATAAGCGGAAAATTTGTGTAATTTAAATTATTTTCTTCAAGCCATGTCTTCCATTGAGTATCTCCGTCTTCGTGCAGCATACTTGTAGAAACAACAACTACAACCGGAGGAAACGGAGGGCCTAAAATCAAATACATTGCTCCGAACACAATTAAGACTGCCACAAGTGCGTAAATAACATCCTGTGCGAGCGAAAATACCTCATGTTTGACATCGAATTTAGGATTAGATTTAGATGACTGCATCTTAAAAGATAAAATTTATAAAAATTTGATAAAATAAAAAAATTTAAAATAAAATTTATTAAAAAGTAAAAAATAAAATTTAAAATAGATAAAAAATAAAATTTAAATAAAAAATTTAAAATTCATTTATTAATTCATTGGTAATTCACCTATTGACTTGTTGTTTCTACATTCTTTGCTTCTTCCGGAAGTTGTATCTCTGACGGTTTATTTATATCTTTATATTTGAACATAACGGTCATTTCCGCCCCTAAATTTATACCTTGTTCAGACACCACTATGTAGGCATTCTGATATTCTTTTTTGATGAAATTTGTTGCCTTGGATACATACAAAGTATATGAACTAACATTCAAAGTATATTCCACTCCTACCTTACCTCCCCCCATACTTTTTACAAATTGTTCTTTTAGTTTTTCAGTATCTGCAGTAATGTTTACAATATAACATACATCTCCGTCTACATTTTCTTCTCCGAGAACCTCAATTTTTGTGTTCGGGCTTTTTAAAATTTCAACAGTACTTTCATATTGGTTTGAATTATTCCATAAAACATCTTTTTTCATCTTACTCCATTGACCGTTCTTTTTTGTATATGCTTCTTCACCGATTATGTATGATTCTTCATTTTGTCCATTTATGTTCGTATTTACATACATTTTTAGGTTTTCCGTATCTATCTTTCCGTTCATCTGCATTCCCGTCTTACCCGCGGTTATTTCACCCTCAAATGCATACTGCTTTATATTCTTCTGTGCCTCAATTACCTTATTCATATCAAATCCGTTTTGATTTGTGCCAATACATCCTGATAGCAGTAATATTCCTACAACAACAATCGCCCCTAAAATAGCATATCCAGATTTCATTTTAAAATTTATAATCATAATATAATTATTATTAAAAGATAAAATAAGATGAAGGATAAACTAAGATGAAGGATAAAATAAGATGAATGATAAACTAAGATGAAGGATAAAATAAGATAAAGGATAAAAGAAGATGTCAGTAAAAACAATTGACTCAATGAGGGAAAAATTTCACAATTTTTTTATCTCGCATGATAAGATAAAATTTTTTGTGTGGATTTATATAATAATAGCATTAATTACTGCTGTCCTGCTAAATTTATTTGCATTTCTGGTATTGATTCTTGTACATTATTTTATGGACGTCTATGTACATATTCACAACGGCTATTCAAAAAAATTTTCCCTGATAAAATCACTTCAGGAATGCAAGGTTGATTTTATGTTTTTCTTTGTCGGACTAGGAATAGATATGATTTTACATTTCGCTATGGCTGCTGCTGCGGCAAGAGGTATGGGTATGTTTGGAAATTTAATAAGAGCAGTTCCGAGGATAGTAGGAATTATTAAAGCGGCAAAAGGAACATCTCATTTGCTCATTGACCTATTGCGACACGGCAAGCATAAGACAAATAACAATAAAGAAAACAAAAAACGGCTGGAAATCGGGGAAAAAATAATTTTTGAGCAGTGGGATTATATTGCGATAATTATAAGTTTTCTTTTTGTAGCAGCGGGAATTTTTGTTTTGGCAAGCAACGGATATAACTTACAAGGAATAGTAGAAGTAATATCAGAAGCATTAAATCCGTTTGAAATTCAAGCATATCAATTATTTGGAGAAGAAGGTGTTGAAACACACCACTAAAATTTACACAGTTAAAATTTATAAAATTTAAATTTATTGTGATGGAACAAAAAACAGCTCTTTATATTAAAAAGAAATTTCGGGAATATTATATTAAGCACAACATTTCCGCACCACCTGAAGTCCATCGCAGAGAATTCGGAATTGGAAATATTGAAAAAAAGATTGCGTTTAGGCATAAGAGTTTCAAGTCGGAGAATGATTTAAATCACTACCTGAAATTTGACGCTCCGTTTTACATTTCATATTCAGCAGCATATTATGAATTTCCCGAAAACGAAATTTCACGTAAAAACTGGCTCGGTGCTGACTTGCTCTTTGATTTTGATGCCAAGATGGAATTTATTGAACTCGAAAAGATTGAAAAAATTTGGAATGAAATTTTGAAATTGCTTGACTTTTTGAAAGGTGATTTCGGATTTTCAGCAAAGGATATTAAGGTAAATTTTTCAGGAAGCAAGGGATTTCATGTAAAGGTCTTTGACGAGAGAGTAAGAAAATTAGGAAAGGAAGAAAGAAGGGAAATTTTGGACTATGTGAATGCAAACGGCTTACTTGATGACATTAAGAAAAGCGAATTTTTTGAGTTTAAAGACATTGGAAGCGGAGTGGAAATAATGGATACGAAAAGAAAAGGAACCGAAACAAAAACAGAAATTTTAATCGGTCCGAAACCAGATGATGATGTCGGATGGGGAAAAAGAATTGCAGAGGCGGCAATTGAAATTTTAAATGAAGATGAAACTAACAAACGGCTTGGAGAGGAAAGAAAGATAAAGATAAAAGAAATCCGTGAAGATATAGAAAAGGGAAATTATGATAAATTCAGAGGGTATTTAAAAGATAAACGAATGAAAGAGAAGATTAAAGAATATGCCGTAAATTTAACCGCCGACACGGACAGACAAGTAACACAGGATATATCGCGACTCATACGACTTGAAAATACATTGCACGGAGGAACTGGTCTTATAGCAAAAAAAATTGACACTGCTGAAAATTTCACGGTTGAGAAAAATTTTAAGGACTTTGTTGCGTTTGAGGAAACAGATGTTGAAATTTCTATTAATGATGACCTGGAATTCTGGCTGCTCAATGACTTTGAACTAAAAAAAGGGATTAACAAGATTCCGGAATATGTTGCTGTCTATCTACTGTTGAAAGGAAAAGCGGAAATTTTAAAATTTTAAAGTAAATTTAATTGTTTAATTGATTATGTTAAAATTTAATATGAAATAAAAGTTAATATGAAAATTTAAATGAATAACACCGATAACAAATTAGTGAATAATGTTGATAAATTAAAGGACAATGTTGATAAATTAAAGTATTACGGATTTAGTGATAAAAAAGTCTTAGAAATTTTAAAGTCAAATAAAAATTATGAAAATTTAGATGAAAAGGAAATAAGAAAAATCCGGAGAATGCCTGTTTATAAGGTAGTTGATACCTGTGCAGGAGAATTTGAGGCATCAACACCTTATTATTATTCCACTTATACCGACGATGAAGATGAAATTGAGGTTTCGAATAACAAAAAAGCAATAATTTTAGGTGCCGGACCGATCAGAATCGGACAGGGAATTGAATTTGATTACTGCACTGTTCATGCAATATCTGCATTAAGGGAGGAAGGAATAGAAGCAATTATCATAAACAACAATCCCGAAACCGTCTCAACTGATTTTGATGTTTCCGACAAATTGTATTTTGAACCGCTAACGTTGGAGGATATATTAAATGTCATTAAAAAAGAGAGTAAAAACCTTGTTGCTCAAAATTTTTTAGGGGTTATTGTGCAGTTTGGTGGACAGACATCAATAAATTTAGCGAATGCACTCAAAAAAGAAGGAGTGCATGTTTTAGGAACACAGCCGGAGGATATTGACATCGGAGAGAACAGAGAAAAGTCAGAGAAATTTTTTGAGAAATTAGGAATATTAAAGGCAAAAGGCGGAACCGGATATTCTTATGAAGAAGTAAAAAAAATAGCACACGAAATTACCTACCCCGTATTAGTCAGGCCAAGTTATGTTTTGGGCGGGAGGGCGATGGAAATTGTTTATAATGATGAAGAACTTGCAGAGTATATGAAAGAAGCGGTAAAGGTCAGCGAAGATGAATTAGGCAAACATCCGATATTGGTTGATAAATTTCTTTCCGAGGCAACCGAATGTGATGTTGATGCTATATGTGATGGAAAGGATGTTTTAATCGGAGCAATAATGGAGCATATAGAAGAAGCAGGTATTCATTCCGGTGATTCCGCTGCTGTAATTCCATCGCAAACAATAAGTAAGGAAATCATAGCGCAGCTCAAGGAGACCACAAAAAAAATTGCAATAAATTTACGAACTATCGGGATGATCAACATTCAATATGCGATTAAGGATGAAAAAGTCTATGTCATTGAAGCAAATCCGAGAGCAAGCAGGACAGTTCCTTTTGTAAGCAAAGCAACTGGAATTCAGTTAGCAAAGCTCGCCACAAAGGTTATACTCGGAAAGAAACTGAATGAATTGATGGATGTATATCAACATAATGAAAATCTTGAAAAAACAAAGCATGTTTGTGTTAAAGAGGTTGTTTTTCCATTCCTGAAACTTCCGAATGTTGACCCTGTGCTTGGTCCTGAAATGCGTTCAACAGGAGAGGTTATGGGGATTGGAGATAGTTTCGGAATGGCATTTTATAAAGCAGAACTTGCAGCAGGGACAAAAATTCCTTTAAAAGGAAAAATTTTTATAAGTGTCAGAAGCGAGGATAAAGAAGAAATTTTAGATGTTGCAAAAAAATTTTACGATTTAAATTTTGAAATAATTTCAACATCCGGGACATCGCGATATTTATCACAGCACGGAATTACAAACACACGGGTTTTAAAGATAAGCGAAGGCGAGCCAAACATATTAAATTTAATGAGAAACAGAGAAATTGCTCTTGTAATAAACATCCCGAAGTTGGGAGTAAATCCGAGAAAGGACGGATATATGATAAGGAGGGCATCCGTTGAACTTAATATTCCTTATATAACCACCATAAAAGCAGTAAAAGCAGTCATTAATGCAATTGAAACATTAAGAAAAGGGGAGGAAATTTGTGTTAAGGATGTAAATGAATACAGGACAGGATAACTTTTAATATAAAATTTAAGAAAAAATTTAAAAAATTGATAAATTTAACAAAAATTTAACAAAATGGATGAATCCGAATTAAGAAAAATTTCCGGTTATGAAGCGGCAAAATTTATTAGAAACGGATTTGTTGTCGGATTGGGAACAGGAAGAAACGCAAGATGTTTTATTGATGCACTTGGAAAAAGAATAAACGAGGAAAATTTAAAAATTATCGGTGTTCCGACATCAGAGGGCAGCAAAAAATACGGTGTTGAAAAAGGAATAAAAATTAAGGAATTGAATGAAATTGATTTGAATATTGGTATGGATATTGATGTTGACGGAGCAGACCAGGTAGTGGTGAATGAGCAGGCGGCGGATGATTTTTCACTGATAAAGGGATACGGCGGAGCATTGACAAGAGAAAAAATCATAGCAAAGAGTGCTGAAAAATTTATATGTGTCGTTGATGAAACAAAAATTTCGGAAACCAAAAATTTAAATAAACCAATTCCTGTTGAAGTTATTCCCTTTGCGGTGAATTATGTCAAAGCCGAATTAAAGAAAAAGTATAGTATTGATTGTAATATGATGAAGAAAAAGGATGGACAAGATAAAGATGAAAATTTTGTTACTGATAATGGAAATTTCATTATTCTCGCAAATTTCGGAGAAATTAGAAATCCGAAGAAACTTGAAGATGAGTTAAATTTAATAAGCGGTGTTGTTGAGAACGGCATATTTGCAGATAGAAAGCCTGATATTGTGATTGTCGGACGAAAAGAAAAGGTTCAAATTTTAGAAAGGAATAAATATGAATAGTTCCGATAAATTTAAAAATTACTTTGTAAATATAAGTCCGTCTGATATTCCTCTGACAATATCTGTCTTTGTAACCATTCCGAAATTTCCGTCTTCCCCAATAACAGGTATTCCCGAAATGTTATTTTCAAGCATAATTTTTGCAGCATCTTTTATCTTTGCATCATTATTTAATGTCCTTAAGTTCTTTTTCATAAAATCAGAGACCTTCAATAACCTTATATCCGGATGCGAGTAATCCGCAGTTAAATCCCTGAATAATTTTAAGGCGTGTGCAATATCTTTTTCCGTTATAATGCCTAACAAATCGCCATCTTCTTTATCAATAACCAACAATCTGTGTATTCCGTTTTTTTCCATTATTTTTCTCGCGGATACAACGGTATCTGTCCGGAAAACGGAAATTGCATTTTTTGTATATATCATAGAAGCAGGAACCTCGGAGTTCAATGCATGCTTAACCAAATCCGTCTTTGTTATTAAATTTACGGAATTATTTTCAGAGTCTTCAATTATTACGGAAGAAATTTTATTTTTAATCATAAGAGCCGCTATTTCCCTTGCTGATGAAGATAGTTTTGCAGCAATAACTTCCTTTGTCATTGCAGATGAAACCCTGATTCTCGCATTGTTTAAATTTTTTCTCTTTCTCGGATTGTTCAGAGCATTTATTATGTCAAGATAAGTTACTATTCCGATAACCTTATCTTTCTCAACCGCAAGCAACCTTGAAATTTTATTTTTATCCATTAATTTCAATGCGTAACTGCATGTTTTTCCCTTATCTATAACGACTAAATTTTCAAATTTTGACATTTTTAATTAAATTTATTTAAGATTTATTNGGTTAAATTTATTTTGATTATTCTGTTAACTGAAGTTTTGCGTTTTACTTTTTTACTTCGCTGTTGCTCGGATATTTTTAAATCTTTGCGATTTAAAAATGGTAGGTTAAATTTTGCTACATCTTTACTTTTATAAAATGCTAAAAATAAAATCACTTCGCTGTTGCTCGGAGATTTCAAAAACATTTGGGTTTGTAAAATCACCTCACTACCGTTCGGAGATTTCAAAAATTCTTTTTGAAATGCCAAAAAACTAATTTGTATGTGCGTAAATTTTTCAAAACGCAAAACTTGAGCNGTTNATTTAAGTTTATTCACATAAATTTATTTGGAAATTCTTGTTATACCTCCTGATTCCTCCGATTTATCTGATTTAAGCTGAATAAGTATTTTTTTGAATTGTTCATCATCAATCTGCCCTCTTATTTTTCCTGCCTGATACAACTGAACGAGCAAAATTTCAATCCGGCGGGCAAAGTCAGGCATTCCAAAGCGGATGTTATTTAGCCGTTCGCTTGCTTCGGATGTTAAAATTTTATCAGTAAGTGCTTTTAATTGCTGCGAGGCATGTTTCTCCTGTTGTTCTCCTTCGTATTGTTCCTGCATCCTTTCCTGATACATCTGCTGCATTTTTCGCTTCCTTATTTCTTCAAGGTCATCATTAGCCATTTTAAATAATATAACTATGTATGTTAAATTATGTGAATGTTAAATTTGTTTTTGATTTTTAATTTTTAATTAGAAAATAAATAACAACTAATAATTACAAAGCAACCAAAAATAATTAAAAATGCCGGAATTAGAAAGCAGGTACGAAGACATAAAAGAAGGGGAGTTTTGGAAGGATACTCTTTATGAAATATTAAGCACAATGGATCCTTGGAATGTAGATATTGTCAAATTAGCAAAGGAGTATTCTGCAAAAATAGAGAATCTGAAGGACTTAAATTTTAAAATTCCTGCTAATGCCCTGATTGTTTGTGCTGTTCTTTTGAGAATGAAGGCAGATCTATTAATGGCCGAAGAAAACAAAGAAGAAGATTATGCAGACATGAACACGGACGAGGATACATCTTATGACAGCGAACACGAATCAAGGGATAAACTAAATTTAGGTGACCTTTCTCTTATTCCAAAGCGTGTTTTAAAGAGAAAAATTTCGGCAGACGAATTAATGAACGCAATAAACGAGGTGTTGAAAACAGAGAAATCAGAAGTAAATGAAAGAAAAGATAAAAAAAAGACGATTGAAAGACAGACTATTGAAATAACCCCTTCTGCGGATATAAGAAAAAGCATAGATGAAATTTACAAGGAAATAATAAATTTCTTAAATAATAATGAAAATATCAATAAAAATGGAAAAAATAATGATGAAAACTTTGTGAAATTTTCGCAAATATCCGATAAGGAAAAATTTGTCCGAAATTTTATCTCCCTGCTGTTTTTATCAGATGAAGGAAAAATTTTGCTGAAACAGGATGAATTATATGGAGAGATTTTTATACTGCGGGGAAAAAATACATAACGAAATTGTTAGATAATATGGATGGTTATGTGCTATATAAAAGGGAACACATTTTTTGCTCCATAATTGGTGGTGTCCCGGAAATCGTGGCTTTAAACTATAGTGAATCCGCTAACTTTTTCCATATATTGCGGCTTCACATGATAGTAAATCTATGCGTAAAATGTTAACAGATTTACTATAATATCATATGTATAGGGTAATTTTACATAATTTTGAGTTATTAACTCAACAGGATGTAAGGGAATTACCAAAAATGAATCCTTGCTATTGTGACAATATATAAAAAGGCAAAATTTGGACAATTTTTAAAGGTGGAATTTATGCGTATATATTGTTATAACATATAAGAGGTCAAAAATTTTAGTTTCCTTACAACCTGTCAAAATCGCTGCCCTTAGTGAGGTCTAACAAATGAATATCATATTAAGCCACAAAAATTAGGACATTACCTAAATTTTTATAAATTTATGTTCCCCTTTATTTGGCACTCAACCATTACTTTTTTATTATTTTTGTCCATCTTCTGCAAGTTTTATAATTTCTTCAACGATTTTTCTGACTTCTGAATGCAACCTGTCAAGAATAATATCCGGGTCCGGCTTATTTTCCATCTTTGCTTTAATGTAATTTATTGCTTTTGAAAAGGGTCATAAATAATTCTCCATATTCCTCATCCTTGGCCATAATCATTTTTAATGCTACATTAGCATAATATATTTGCTTGTGTGAAATCAAATCTTTTAAAAGATTAAAGAAAGCAATCCTTAAAAA
>CCXY01000062.1_pt1 | contig 37658 bp, 22 predicted proteins | sample 244351 | NCBI WGS metagenome assembly CCXY01 (sample SAMEA2779768, study PRJEB6121) | groundwater metagenome | isolation source: sulfidic groundwater | reverse complement strand
GCTAATATCGGCATAATTAAAATTTTTTGCGCTGTTATAGTTCGTTTCATTAACTACTAGAGGACATGCCCCGTAAATATATTTTGTGCCACTATAGTTGATTCCTGATCTTAATTTGTCGGTAATAATAATATCCCTCCCGTAATCATAATAATCATAAATTGGAGAATTTCCCACCCCGATTTTCGCAGGTGAAATTGAAAAATTATCCGGAACACTGTTTGCAGTATAATTGAAATTCGCTTCATAAATCATTTGATTAGGAACAGAACCATTATAAGTAACATTAAAATAAACCACCACAGCATCTCCCTGATTGATAATAACCGGCAAATTGAAATTTGGAGTCATGTTAAATTGACCTGCAAAATTCAATGAATTTAATAAATGCCTCATAGTGATATTACTTATATTTAAACCGGTTATATTCCATGTTGTGTTTCCGGTATTTGAAAATGTCAGCTGAATGATTGTAAAATTACTGCTGGAATTTACAATGGATGAGTAGGTATTTGTTTGAAAAGGCAGTGTTCCTCCTGTGTATGTTCTTACTGTTCCGTTTCTAAACCCATAAGAATGATAATAAACATCCGGAAACTGATGCATTTCCGGAGAATCGTAAAGATCTATTGAATGATAAACATGCTTTCCCTGACCTCCAGGAGGTAATAAAGATGGGTGTGTTCCCTTTGTAAATGAAAATTGCGAAATTTCTGACTGAACAGAATCTATCGGAAGTAATTTAACAACATCTCTTCCTAAATCTACATCATAATACTGATATGTGCCCCCTTTATTTACAGTTAACTCTCCTTCTGTTCCCAAAGGATCAATAGTTGCATTTATATAAATTTTAGTAACAGTTCCACACGGAACAACCAAATTTCGCCAGGAATATATTGTGTAAAAAGGCGTATTATTTATTGTGTTTGGCGTTAAACTAACTCCTGTAATATTCAGGCGATAATTCACACCCTTTGGAATAGTATCTTCCAGATATATTAAAGTAACATTTCCTGAGCTTTGCTGATGAGAACAATAAGCTGTTTCGTTGCTTCCACTACAATTACATTTGTGTGTTGTGTAATTATAAAATACGCAATGATTCGGAACAATTACCAGTTCTATCGTAACATTTGCTTTGGCGTCTGTGCGCAAAACATCACTGACACTTCCATTTTCTAAAATCATATATATACTTTTCGTTACATTCACCCTTGCTCCGGTTGTGGACGCTCCCGTGGACGCTCCCGGTCCGGTTGGAATGACATCGGCTTTCATTTCCCTCAAATTAATTGTATAATTTCTGTCCCAGACATCTTCATAATCCACCTTGGATGTGTTTGACGGCCCGACAGTTGTATCATCATTCAATATTCCTCCTAAATTAAATGGAAAACTACCGCCTGTAATGTTTGTCCCATTTGCTGATGTATTTACCCAGCTGCAGTTGCCATCATTACACGGAGGATTATTTGCACAATTATTTGGATTTGCTTGCTGGTAGGTTTCATTCCACCATATTGGTGTTTTAACTACAATATTTACTCTTCCAACAGGATCTATACTATCGTGTGCGGCAACATTCATAACCGTTGAACAATTTGTCGCATTGATTACCTGATAAAATTCTCCGGTCGCTTTATAGAGATAATTATAAATGGTTACATTTGTTTGCGTCCATCCTGACGGGCAGGTAACTGTAATATTTACTGTAGCGTTTTTCCAAATTCCTTCTTCATCTCTCACAGTAATGTTAATCCGGTTAGGAATTATATCTGAAATTATCGCATTTATTGCCGGTGTTTCTCCATTATTCTGCACAACGATGTCAATATGAGCATTATAAGTAGAATTCGCGGATAGTGAACTCACAAGATCGCTGCTTTTGTCTGTTTTTAAATCGGCTCTTATCATTGCATTCACATATAAACGATTCTGAAAGACATCTCTTTGCTGTCCGTTAACATCTGTAAAATTTATTGACACATTTCCAACATTTGTTAATGTATGAATCCCATTACTTTTTGTCCATATTTTATATGTTGCATTAAATAATCCCGGCTTCAATGTTGTAAAATTTACATCAATATAGTTTAGCCCTGATGAAGGTGCGAATACAGAACAATTTATTCCCGTTCCTACGTTTGAATTATTTATTTGTGTGCAAAAATTTGTATTTGGATCTAACTGAAATAATTCGTTTATGTTTATCCTCATGCGAACATTGCTCAATGTTGTATTCCATGTGTTTCCAAACAATGCCGAAACACTTAAATTTATGTTTGATTCTAATGCAGGAATAACAAGAACATTATTTGCGTCAAAATAAAAATTTGGTAAATCAGTTAAAGAAATATTTCTTTCAAATTCCATTCTTTCGGATATTCCATAAGTAATAATAAAAGCTAATGCCCTTTGCGTTTCAAGATTACTAGTCAAATGCGGAACAGAAAGATACACCCTCCCATTTCCAAAGTCCTTATATGCTAACGCTGTTCCGGTATAGTTATCAGAGGAACCGTTTTGATAGATTAATCTTCCCGAAAAATTTGCAACCGAAGTCAGATTTAAGTCCGCACTTAAATTTATCTTAGGATCTCCAATCGTGTATGCAGAAAAATTTGAATTATTATATCCAAAAGAAGCAGGATTTGTAAAATTATTAAACTGTATATATGCGTTGCTTGCATTACCCAATAAACGATTATCATCGGTTAAATTTACTGTGTTGTTTTTGGTAATATTTGCCATCTGTAAAATATACATTCCGTCGCTTTCGGCAAATATTAAACCGCCGTTTGAAACAAAATTTTTCAAATTTAATAATCCTGCAGAAGTTAAATTTTCTTTAATTCTATCCACCCACATAGTAACATTATTAGGAGGCCCATGCTGAATTGTAGGAATTAAAAACACATCACAATTTGATAAATTCCCGTTTACCATATCTGTTTCCGTAACCAAAGTATATCCTCTATCTAAAAAATTTGAAACAAATCCCTGTAAAGGCAACCTTCCATAAGTAACTTCATTGTGCAGAGGACTGTCATCTTTTACATTGCTTTGAAATATGCAAATATTCCTTTTCTGCGGAGCATAACTCTGATTTACGGAAAAATTATTTGCCAGATTTAAAGGAGTAGTAATATTTGAAATAAATGTTCCCTTTAAATAATTGTTTCCATTCTTTGTAAAAGTGCTTGCAGAAAATTTATCCGCATATTCATGATAATCGTTATAAACCAAATTTAAATTTTGCTTAAAACATGAAGAAACATCGGAGGGGTATGTTTGATTGGTTAAACATAATTGTGAAGAATTAGGATAATCCACCGCATAAACAGCAGGACTTAAAATAAACAAAAACGCTAATAATAGTACTCCTAATAAAGAGACAAACGTTACGCCTTTATTTATATTGTGATGCTCAAATCCGTAATTTTTGATAATCTTGCTCATTTTAATTTTAGTAACTATTCAGTCCTAAAAATCACAGGTAATTTAAAAATTTTTAGATTTTTAAAGATTAAAAATCTTGTGGATTTTCAGTAATTTTTTGAAAATTTCACAGGTATTAAAAAATATTTGAAATATTTTTAGTAGTGCATGACTATCGGATAAATTAAAAAATTAACCGAATTAATTATTACCATTGCCCAACAACTTGAAGGTAAACTGGTAATATCTAATTTGGTCAATTGCCGATAGTCATGTATTACCTCTTTATCACCACCATATTTTTTAAGATTGAAAATTTATTTATAAATTTTCAGTAAAATTTTGTACTCTTTGAATGGGTTATATATTAGTAATCATAATGTATTAACATAAATTGAATATACTCAATAAAGAGGGAGGTTACTTGTGATTTTTTGACTGTTATAAGTGATTTACCCTTTAATATTGAGCAAGTTCCATAAATTCAATACCTCTGAATAGTTACAGAATAAGTTATACTGCTCAACGGCAGAAATTGCGCTTTTTATTGAATGGCACATTGTATGTTGCTTACGAACAAGAGATTTACTCTTTGCTTACATTACGGTTTCATAAATTTGAAAAAACGCAGTCTGTGAAGTTGTGAAGTAATTAGTTATTATAATAATTATTTTAAAAGTATATAAATATGAAATAAAATTTGAATATGCTCAATAAAGAGAGAGGTTACTTGTGATTTTTTGACGATTATGAGTGATTTACCCTTTGTTTTTCAAAAGTCAAGTGATGTATCGTATTTTAATTTTTCCTTTAATTTTTCAAATCTACCTTCGTAAACACCTTCTTTCATAGTAAATGAAATTTCTTTTCCGGTATTTACATTTTCATCTCCAACCCCGTATCTTCTCCTGTCCTGAAGTTCTTTTAATTTTCCTTTATTCCAGCCCTTGATATTCTGATAATAGCCGGTAATCCTGCTCCACCATTCAACATTTTCGGAATTACAACTCGGACATTTATTGTGCAATCCTCCTGTTACAAAATTACAGTTACTGCAGACTGTTAAATCCTTTGTGAAAGCCATATACTGGATTGCTGTTTTTGTGGCGATCTTTTTTGTTAAGGACAAAATTGCTTCGGGATCAGGATTTTGTTCACCAAGCCAGATGTGCGACATTGCTCCTCCGTCAGTTAGCGGGTGGAATGAACCTTCAACACTCAGTCGTTTCCATAATGGAATATCTGCCGATGGTCTTGTATGAAATGAATTTGTATAATATGTATCTTTTCCTTCGCCATTAGCAATAAATTTATCCGGAAATCTTTTACTGTCTATTTGTGCCAGACGATAAGCAGAACTTTCCGCAGGCGTTCTTGCCAGAGAGAAATTTAGACCTGTTTCTTTTCTAATATCAGCGACCATTTTCTTCATTTTATTCATAACATTTAATCCGAATTTCCACCCTGTATCTTCGTGTAATTCGTAGCCAGTCATAAATTTAACACATTCATTCATCCCAATTAAGCCCATAACAAAACTTTGCCGGTCAACTTCTAAATATTTATCTCCTTTCTCATTAACAATCTGAGACATAAAAGGAAGCATTCCCAAATTCTGGTTTTTCTTTATAATTTCCAGTTTTAGAATATGCACACTTTTTGCTTTTTCCATTCTGTCTTTCAAAATTTCAATAAATTTATTTTCATCCCGATTACTTTCGTAAGCAATCTGGGGAAGATTTATTGTCACAACCTGTAATGCCCCACCTCTAACTGTCCCGTCCCTGACATCATCTTCGGTATTTGCATCGGATAATGGCATAAGAAAAGCACAACAATTTGAAGAAAAAATTCCTTCAAGGGTAAGGAAATTGTGGTTAGCCCCTACATTTATAAGATCATATACATATTCGCTTTTCACTTCTTCTATTTTTTTAACTTCAAAAAGATGTAGGTCGCTTTTAAGGAATTTAGGATATAAAACATCTTGAGTTATATTAAAAGGTGTTACAGGATTCGCAATGTTGTTTGTTATTTTTAAAGAGTATAAATCTTTTTCATAATACTTATCAAAAGGTCCACCAATTCTTAATGTCAAAAAAAATACATCATCAATTAGCTCTTTATCGGGCAGATGTAACTCTGTTTTATCTGCGGTTTTGTCTGCATTATAACCAACCCCCCTAAATAAGCCCACTAAAAATTGCTTTATAATCTCCTTCGGAGCATTCATTATAATCTCAGGCACTCTTTTCGTATGCGCATCATACTTTGTAAATATTTTTTCAAACAATCCAACAAGTTCTTTGCTATATATGTAAACCGTATTTGTTTTGTTCTTTTCGGAAATATCATATTTTGGATATAATTCAAATTTATTCTTAAGAATATCCGTAACATCTTTTATATACTCTTTTTCATTAATATTAAACGAAAAACTTATTTTGTTATATCTTGTTGTTTTATTTGCTTTATGCATATATCCCACACTTGTGAAATACCCCAGTAATCTTGCAAAATCATTATCTATTTCGCTCTTTTTCCCATCAAATTCAACAGCTTTATTAAAATTAAATTCTATCGGAATGTTTTTAACGCCTATGAGATAATCTCCGATTTTAACTTCTTCTACTCTTGTTTCAATTATCTTTCCATTTTTAAGTAAAGGTATTTTGTGTTTTTCTGTTCCTGAAAAGGTTCTATTTCCATCAAGAGTAAGTTTAAATATTTTTTCTTTTGTTTTGTGTCTTGTAACTTTTTGTATTCTTGCTTTTTCTATTTTAAGTGTTTCCTGATCAAATGAAATTGCTGCGTCATTGCAATCTGCAACTTCAACCTCGCCTTCAAATCCTTGTTCTTTTTTCGGATTAGTAGCCTTCATTATTTGATCTATGTATTCACCGATTTTGATGTTTTGTACTTTATTGTCTTTTAATATCAGGATTTTTTCATCATAAGGAAGAGATTGATAACAGGCATATAAAGGCATATAGGGCTGGTTAATAATATAATAAGGAGTTCCGAATTTTGCTGCTAATTCCGAAACCTTTAAAAGCATATCTTCATTTTTATCCGTTTTTTTCGGATAAAGCTGAACCTCAAATTTTGGAAAATTAAATGCTTTTCCGGTATAATCTCCATTGAGATAAACATCTACAATCGCATTAAATAATGTTTTTGTTTCATCTTCAAAATCAGCATAAGTTGTATTTTCTTTTACAATTCCGCCCGGCAAAACAGCAGGAATGTCTTTAAACTGCTCGGGAACTTCCATATCACAATCAATGCTTGAAAATACTGTATTTGAAACAAGAATTGAACCGAAACCACCCAAGAAATTCTCAATATGTTCTCCATTAGGATTAACTTCCAGATCATACACATATTCGCTTGCTTTAGTCCTTTCAATAGAAACGATTTCATCCAGGGATATATGTGACTCTATCAAATCCTCAACAAACTTTACACTTGTAGGAGTGTTGTGTGGTATTTTAGCCAATTCTCGCTCAACATTCCAAGCATATAAATTTTCAGATGTTCTAATGCTTTCGGGAACCCATACATTTAAATCCCTAAATGCAGCATATATCAAGTCCTTTGGTAACCTTTTTGTATGGTGTTGTTTTGATATTTTTCCTAATTTTTCATTGGTTAAAATTTCATTTACAAGATTTTGTTTTTCTTTTTGTAAAAATCCGATACTTTTGGCAAAAATTCTTTTTTGTTCGTAAGAGTTTATTTGTAAATCATATATCTTTTGAACCTTTCTTACAAATATTCCTTTTATTATTATATTCTTGTTAGTTCTATCTTTTAAGTGTACATCGGGAATTATTCCTATTTCTGAAAGTAAAAAAGATAAATCGTGGGCTAATTTCTCATTTATAGTATTATATCCGATACGCACAGTATTTTCATTACTTTTAGATGCCCAGCCATCACTTGAATAAAGTCCTTTTAAAAATGCCATAATCTGCTTTTTAGATAAAGAAAATATTACCGGAGGTACAGAACGATCTTCACTTGTTCTGCCCGTGTTAAGAACATATTGAAAGACAACTTTTAAAATCATTGAGCCAAATGATAAATCTACTGTATCAATTCTTTTTAAATTATTGTATCCCAACTTATTTACAGATTTTGAGATAAAAGAATCCAAACCCTCACTTTCAGGGATCGATAAAAAGATATAAACATTTTTAGAACTAAAATCCTTGAAAGAACCGTCTCCTATAAACAACCCCAACAATGTTAAAATATCATCATCCAAACGAATAATAGCAGGCATTTCTAAACTTCTCGTAGCAAATTTAGGATTACCGAAACCAATATATTTTCCATTAGATCTTCCTGAAAACTCTGTAAATGGAATTTTGAGGTCATTGTCTTTTACATAAATGTTTTTTAAAATTTCTTCGGGGGCATTCTTTTTTAATTCTTTTATTAAGTCAATATCTGAAATTTCTTCTTTTAAATCAAATCCTTTAGGTGTTATAACAAAATCACCTTCTTTTAATTCGCTCGCTTTAACTTTCTTTATGATCCCACCCTTAACTGTGTAAATGCTGTGAAAATCCGTAACTCTGACGTTTTTGCCACTTTTTGTTTTTATTTTATACAATATATCTTTTTTTGGCTTATGTCTTGAGACAGCCGTAATGTTAAACTCCTTAAATTTCATAGTTTTTAAGTCAAGAGACACCGTTTTTGTATCATCTTTCAATCTCAAAATTTCCGTTCCACCATTTTTTACAGGATTTCCACTTTCTAAAACTTTATCTACAAATTCACCTATTTTTACAGACTTTAATTTTCCATTTTTTTTTATCCAAATAAAATCATCATGATGAATCGACTGCCCCCCCCTTGCCACATACATCATTGACATTTCGTAGATAAACATCTGTGCTAACTGCTTAACCTTTTCATAAGGTAACCCTGTAATATATGGTGCAAGAAATGTGTTAAAATAACTAAATCCCTGTCCTCCTGCACAATTGACTTGTGCCGATGCTAATACTTTTGCAGCATGTAAAAATGCAACATCCGGCTTTTTTGCAGGTCCCGCAACAGCAGTATGATTTCCAACGCCATCTACCTTTAATCCGTGTTTAAGGAAAAACCTTATATCATGACTAAAACAAAACGGCCTGAGCGCGAAATAATCTAAATCATGGATGTGTATTTCTCCCCCCATGTGCGCATCCGACAATTCCAAAGGCAAAACCTTAATCAAAGAATATTCCTTGCTAATCTGGTCAGCCATTAATTTATGGATTGTCTCGGGATTAAACTGTAAATTTGCATTTTCTTTGCTTCCGTGCTCAATAAGAAATGTAACATCATAAACAGGCATTCCGAGTCGTGTGTACAATTTTCTTTCATTTTCAAAGCCGCCTTTTAACAATTCAACACAAACCATTTCTCTTATTAAAGGAGCCGTAACAAATTCCAAGTTTAATTTCCCCATTTGTTTTTTAACAGTTTTTGATATTCTTGCGGCAATTTTTTCATCAATATCGGTTTCTTCAATAAGCGACCTCGTGATTTTATTCGCATCAAAATCCTCAAAAGTAGATAAAGAAGTTCTGACCTTTGTTGTATTTCCTTGAATATATTTATCGACAAGTTTATTATCTATGCCTTTTAATTTTTCATAGACCTTTGCTCTGATTTCCTTGCTTGAAATTTCTATTTCAGTATCCGATACATTATTTTTTATTTCATTGAAAATTTCAGTTGCTATACTTACTGCTAACGATGCCGGTAGCCCTACATTTAAAAGCGAATTGATAATTTTGTCATCATTAAATTTCTCCGTTTTGTCGCTTTTCCTGACAAACACTTGCCGTGTCATTTTGATTAGATATGAATTTGAAAATTTAAGTTTAGAAATTAAGTTTAGAAATTAATTAAAAATTAGAAAAAATATAAAAACAAAAATTTAAATTTCAACAACAAGATTAGTTCCTTCTGTCCTCTTTATTCTACTATCGGGTCTTTTATTTTTTGCATTTTCCAGAATTTCCTCAATAATGCTAAAATTTTGATAAATTTCATCGCCTGTTTTTATCCATAGTAATGCTTCCTCACCAAGTTCTTCCATCCTTTTTCGCTGCTGTTCGGAGACAAATTCCTGTTTTTTTAAGTCCTTNTCTATTTTCTCATTTTTGGAATCCTTGCGTCCATTGCCCTCAATTAAATTTTTAAACATTTCCAAAATTTCGCCTTCCTTATTTTCCAAAATTTTAATTCCGTCTGCTAAATTTAATTTATCTTTTGGCAATGTATCATAGTATACCCCGAAAAATATCCTCAACTTTTTATCCTCCTCATTCGGCATATTTTCCGGAAATTTATAAATTTCTCCCGGCTTTATTGCCCTGCCTTTCCATTCCCTCTTAACTAACGCGTCTATTACTTTATTCTCGTTATCACATAATACAACATTTCCGCTGCCAAAAAATTCAAGATAAATTATGTGATTTAATGTTTTTACGGACAAAATTTTATCATTATTGCATTGCGAGACCTCAGATATAAATTTATTCTCAAGATATTTTCTTAAAACCATCGCATAAGTTGACGGCATCTGCGGATTTTCAATAATATCATTAGCATAAACAAAGACGGAGTTATTTGTGATGAGCAAAATTTTCTTTTCCTGCTTATGAACCACAAATTTAATGACATAGCCATCTTCTCTTTTGACATAATAAATTTTCTCAATGCGTCCGTTTGAAATTTCATCTTTGAGTTTCCTGCATAGAATATAAAAGTCAAATCCGCAGGTCTTTCTGAAAGGTTCCATTTTGTAAATTTTAATCGGATTATCTAACTGGATTATCTTATTTAATTTGATTTATTCAATTAACTTTTTAGTAGTGATAAACAAGGAAGGCTATAATAGAATAAGATACAATAGAATAATAGATGATTTTAAATTTCCAAATGAAGATTAAACGATAGCCGGCATAAGGATTTGACACGGTTTAAGAAATCAATTATCAGATAGGTTATCAGATAGGTTATCAGATATGTTATCAGATATGTTATCAGATAGGTTATCAGATAGGTTATCAGATATGTTATCAGATATGTTTTCTGTGTAACATTACATCTTGAGCACCACCGAATTAATTTTAAAATTAAAAATATTGTTTCTTGATATTTTTATTTAATCTTCAAAATTTAATTGATAATTTACAAGAAATAGATGTGGCCTTCTTTTATATGGTATATAACCATTAATATAAAATGACAATAAATCCCCGTAAAATAGAATTTTTTAACCGGGAATCCGAAACAGCAGAAATCAAAAACATTCTTAAATCCGAACCCCATTTGATTACCTTTATTTACGGTCCGATAAACTGTGGAAAGACTTCTTTGATTCAGAAATTGATTGATGATTTGCCAAAAGATAAATATGCTGTTTTCTACATAAATCTGCGGGGAAAATCAGTTGTAAAATACGGAGACTTTATCAGGGTTTTATTCGCAATTGAAGAAAAAGAACTCTTAAAAAAGATAAAAAATATTTTTACAAAGGTCTTAAAACATGTCGCTTCTACAGGAGAAAAGGCGACATATAAATTCACAGGAATTCCGGTAGATAAGGGTTTGCTTGAAACATTTTTCAAAGAAAAAAGTAATGAAGATGCGTTTAACTATCTTGAAGAGTATTTTAAAAACATTTCAAAACACAAAACACCTGTTTTGATAATTGATGAATTACAGGTAATCGGCGACTTGGAGATTAACGGAAAAGCAATTTACAAATTATTTAATTTCTTCATCCGATTAACAAAAGAATTACATATCTGTCATGTTTTTGCATTATCTTCCGATTCATTGTTCATTGAGAAAGTCTATAGTGAGGCAATGCTACAGGGAAGAGCGAGATATTTGTTTGTTGATGATTTTAATTCTGCAACCGCAAAAAGATTTTTAGGAAATTACGGCTTTAGCAAGGATGAGCAAAAAATTGCTTATGATTATTTCGGGGGGAAACCTTCCGATTTATCAAATTTGATTCTTTCAAGTGAAAATATAAAAAACATCATAAATGACGAACTCAAAGACCGGAGCAGCCGTTTGAGTGATATGCTTGACAAACTTTTGTATGTATCCCCCGGAGTTATGATAGAGAATGAAGAGCAGCGGGTCAAAAGGGATGAAATTATCAAACTGCTGAAAAAATTTAAAGATAATGATGAGATAGCAGATAGGGATTTAAGCAGGGCGGAAAAAATTTATTTGATCAAGAAAAACATCTTTTTTATAGATCCGAGAAAGGGCATGATAAAACCCCAGTCAAAAATTGACTTACTCGCAATAAGGGAAATTTTAGGGGAATTAAACACCGAAGATTATAAGTAATCCGCTGACTTTTTACATATTGAAGCCAGATTAATGAATCGTATATTGGGTGTAAAATGTTGATAGGTTCACTATAATTTTAAAATTAAAAATATTGTTTTTTGTATCCTCTCAAAATTTTAGGGTAAAATGTAAAAATTTAGTATTTTGCACCCGTAAAGTAGAGATATACAATTTAATTTACCCTGTTTTATTGAGAGGATACTGTTTTTTGATATTTTCATTTAATACATGAGAATCGGCTGTAGGAGGTATGTAACCAAATTAAAGGTCACCATTTCGTGCGAAAAATCTTATTAAGCGGTGTCATTTAATTTGGCCACTTGCCGATAGTCATGTAATATTCAAAATTTTAATTAATAATTTACAAGAAATACAATTTACAAGAAATATAAGTGGCCTGCTTTTATATAGCACATAACCAAAATGGCAATAAACTATCGTAAAATAGAATTTTTTAATCGGGAATCCGAAACAGCGGAAATCAAAAACATTCTTGAATCCGAACCCCGTTTGATTACCTTTATTTACGGTCCGATAAACTCTGGAAAGACTTCTTTGATTCAGAAATTGATTGATGATTTGCCAAAAGATAAATATGCGGTTTTCTATATAAATCTACGGGGAAAACTTATAAAAGAATACAGCGGATTTGTTAGGGTTTTATTTAAAGTTAAGAGAAAAGAAATCTCCGAAAAGTTAACTGAAAAAGGCGAAAAGCTCGCTAAAAAGGCACTTGTATTGGCAGGAAGATACCTGGCAGGCATTCCTATAGAAAAAGATATACTTGACGGATTTCTTGATGCCAAAAGTACAGAAGATGTTTTTGAATTTTTGGAAGAGTATTTTCTGAAAATAAGTGAAACAAAGATTCCTATTTTAATCATTGACGAACTGCAGGTTATAGGAGACCTGGAGATTAACGGAAAAGCAATTTATAAATTATTTAATTTCTTCATCCGCCTGACAAAGGAATTACATGTTTGTCATGTTTTTACTTTATCTTCCGATTCATTGTTCATTGAGAAAGTCTATAGTGAGGCAATGCTCCAGGGAAGAGCAAGATATTTGCTTGTTGATGATTTTGATGAAGCGACAGCAAAGAGATTTTTAGGAAATTACGGCTTTAGCAAGGATGAGCAAAAAAATGCTTATGATTATTTCGGGGGAAAACCTTCCGATTTATCAAATTTGATTCTTTCAAGTGAAAATATAAAAAACATCATAAATGACGAACTCAAAGACCGGAGCAGCCGTTTGCGTGATATGCTTGACAAACTTTTGTATGTATCCCCCGGAGTTATGATAGAGGATGAAGAGCAGCGGATCAAAAGGGATGAAATTATCAAACTGCTGAAAAAATTTAAAGATAATGATGAGATAGCAGATAGGGATTTAAGCAGGGCGGAAAAAATTTATTTGATCAAGAAAAACATCTTTTTTATAGATCCGAGAAAGGGCATGATAAAACCCCAGTCAAAAATTGACTTACTCGCAATAAGGGAAATTTTAGGGGAATTAAACACCAAAGATTATAAGTAATCCGCTGACTTTTTACATATTGAAGCAGATTAATGAATCGTATATTGGGTGTAAAATGTTGATAGATTCACCATAATTTTAAAATTAAAAATATTGTTTCTTGATATTTTGGTGGTGCTAAAGAAGTAATGCTAAATTATAATGATAGATGAAATATTTGGTAGTGATAAACACATAAGGCTATAATAGAATAAGCTATAATAGAACAAATAGATGATCTTAAATTTCCAAATGAAAATTAAACGATAGCCGGCATAAGGATTGGACACGGTTTAACAAATCAATCATCAGACATGTTTTCTGTGCAGCCTTTCATCTTGAGCACTACAAACTTTTTATTTTTTTAAAATTAAAAGCAGTGTCGTTGTATTTTATAGGCATACCTAAGAAACTACCCTAAAACAATAAAAACTACCTCTTAAAACTACCCACTTAAAACTACTCCCTGAAACTACCCTAAAACACCTTTCAAAACTATACCCACTTAAAACTACTCCCTGAAACTATACCAAAACAACTTGAAACTACCCTTTGAAACTACCCTCTTAAAACCACTCACTGAAACTATCCCAAAACAACTTGAAACTACCACCTTAAAACTACTCACTGAAACTACCCTAAAACAAAAATTAAATAATAATTGTATCGTGTTCGGAAGCTTTAGTCGTTCAGTAAATTCCACACCCTCAATATTTCCGCAACACTCCAAGCTTGTGCAATACAACCCCTCGAAGTGTGAGGATAGTTTCCATCAAAAATTTCCGGGCTTGTGCCAAATTTTTCAGCATATTCCAAAAGAGGAGTTAAAAATTTCATTGCTTCTTGCTTACTTTCTCTACTGTAATTATTTATCTTTAAATACGCATCTATAAAACCTCCCGTCAAAAACGGCCATACGGTTCCGTTATGATATGCCCTATCCCGATTTTCTTCATTTCCTTCATAAACTCCTTTATAATTCTCATCTTTCTTGCTTAATGTTCTCAATCCATAAGGAGTATATAATTCCTCAAAAACCACATTGAAAATTTTTGTTTTTCTCTCATCGTCAATAACATTAAAAGGCAGACCTATTGCAAAAATCTGATTCGGTCTTATGGAATCGTCCTTCACATTTGAAGGACTTATGGCATCATAGAGGCATTGCTTTTTATCGTTCCAAAAAATTTCAAAATTTTTTTTTACATCCACTAAAATTTTTCCATAGTCAAATCGCTTATTAAGCAATTTTGAGAAAAATTTTAATATGCTTAAAGCATTATACCACAAGGCATTTATTTCTACGGCCTTTCCTTCCCGCTTTGTCCATTTCGTATCCATCCATGTCGTTTGCGGATTTGAAATAATTAAACAGTCATGAGCCATTTTACAGGCGGAGTTTCCTTTTATATAACCTTCAACGATTTCGCACAATTTTTGATGGATTTCTTCAATAAATTTTATGTCTTTAGTATAAAGGTAGTAAAAATATGCTGCATTAAAAAGCCAAAGTGATGCATCGCTTGAATTGTGCGGGCATTCAAAAGGGCGTGTTACAGGAATAAAATTCGGAATTAATCCTTCGTGCATAAAATTTAGCCATCTTTTTATTATGCTTCTTGCAATTTCATATCTTCCCGTTGTCAGACATAATCCTGGAATTGAGAGCATCGTGTCTCTTCCCCATTCATCAAACCAGTGATAGCCTGCAATTATTCCGTAATCATCAGGATGATGTATTATAAATTTATCAGCTATTTTTAAGAAAATTTTGTCTTCTTTATTCAGAGTTAAATTTGTTAAATTTTTTATACGGAAAATTTCATTGTTTCTGCTCGTTTCATAATTTAGTTCTTCAATTTTTATCTCGTCTGTTGTTGCCAGGATTGTAATCTCTTTTTCTTCTTCATCAAAGCTATCGGAAAAATATCCGGGGCAATATAAGTCCTCAAAGCAATCATATCCGCGCTCTTTTTCTTCTCTATAAAATGTGTTCCATAATATGTGTTCTTTCTTTAAGAAGTTTAATTCAGATGCAAATTTGAGCTTTAAATTTTTATGCTCAACGAAAACATGTTTTTGATTTTCAGAGACATCACACATAAACCTTTCTTTTAAATCGGATAACTGTAAATTCTTATGAAAATTTCTCATATTCAGCAAAGGCGAGAGAAAAAATTTTATATTGTTGCGGGGCATGTCGCATTTGATTTTGTAATGAAGAAGAACAGAATTTTCACCATAAGGCATTAAAATTTCCTTTTCAACCGCAACACCTTTATCTTTAATATAATAATAAAATTTTGGAAACGGCTCAATTTCGCTTTTAACAAAAAATTTAAACCCCTGCGGGTGAAAAATATCTTCAAGGTTTGTATTCCTGTCCTTCTTATAATGATGGGTTCCGAGTTCATAAATTTTTCCGTCTATTTCCACACTTTCATCAATACCCGAAAGGACAACATATTTTTTATTATTATATGCCGCAACAAGTAATCCGTGATATTTTCTCGTGTTTAAATTCAAGCTCGTTGATGAAGAATATCCGCCGAGTCCATTTGTAATTAAAAACTCCGGATATTTTTGATGCATGATAGAAATAGCAGTATTTAAATTTAAAGATGTTAAAAATTACCTGACATTCAGCACATATCTTCCGCTTAAAACCTTTGTATTACTTCTTTCCTCAATCTTTTTCGCAACTTCTGATTTTTCAGGATTTATAATTCCTAGGAACCCACTGTGTGTTTCACTTGTCGGAATTTTACAAACAGGACATCTTTTTACATTCTCATCATACAGCATAAAACATTTCCTGCACGCTCTGCCTTCGCTCATTTTCAGATTTATTAAATTTAAATTTATTGTTTGGTAAATTTATTGTTTGGTTAATTAGGGTAAAATTTTGAAGTGTTATTACGGTTAAATTTTAAACTTGTTAGGGATTAAATTTATTAAATTTATTAAATTTATTAAATTTTTCGAACTTGCTCAATATTAAATGGTAAATCACTCATAACCGTCAAAAAATCACAAGTAACCTCCACTCTTTATAAGGCATATTCAATTTTTCTATTATTTACTCTTCTTTTCCTTCTTTTCGTCTTTTTCTTTTTTCACATCTTCTTTTCCTTCTTCGGGCTTACTTTCCTTTTCCTTCATTTTTTCCGCTTTTTCATGTATTTTTTTATCTGTCTCCGCCCATTCATCCTTTCCCAAATACGGCTGTCGCATAGTTAAACCGATTTTTGTATTAAGCACATCACCTCTCCAGCTTATTGTATTGATTCTTGCTTTGACTTCATCTCCTACCATAAGTTTTTTTCCTGTTTCTTTGCCGACTATTATTTTATTTCGTTCGTCATAATTTGCATAATCATCAAAAACCTGAGAAATATGGCAAAGCCCGTCTAATGTACCAATATCAATAAAAACCCCGAAGTCCATAATTCCTTTAACTGTCCCTCTGACAAATTCAAGATTTGTCGGAACATCTGCAACAGCAGTAAATTTAATATCAAAATACACCCCTCCGTCACCGGGAATTATCTTACCTTCTCCGATATGGTTTATTTTTTCAATCGCAACAATTACACCTTTACTACTATCCGCTTCGAAGATTCCTCTTGACAATTCCCTCTCAAGTTCGGAATATACTATATTTTCAATATTTTTCCCTAGTCGCTCTGCCGGAATCCTGATAAAGTCCTCCGCAGTTATCAAATAATACATCTTGGTTAAATTTTAGTTTATTGATTAAATTTTTATTAAATTTTTAAATTTAAATTAAAAGGATAAATGTAACTATTCAGCCATTCCAAAAAATTACAAGTAAATTTTTGGTTTTTCGTATTTTTTTGAAATTTTCATCAGGAAGTTTGTACCCTCTAAATAGTTACATTAGACATGTTGCAAAATAACTTTTCAACCTTTGAATTTTATTAATTTTTACATTTAAAATTTTTAATTTGCAACAACTCTATTGATTATTCTCTCAATTTTCTCAATCCTTCTTATCTCTCTTATTTCAACTCCTACTGTGTCTTTTAAATTTTCAGTTTCGGGGTAAAAACGATTACCATGATAGTAATAATATGTTTCTTCAGGTAAAATTTTTAAGATAGTTAAGTTGATTTTTTTGTAATTATTTTTGAAAGGGAAACTTGTACTCAAAGTATAATTTTTTGTCATATTATTACAATTATTTTCATACAATAAAGAAGGCTCACAAAAAATTAGTAATGCAAAAACCTTGACTTCATCATCTTTTTTAATGATGTCAAATGGAACAAATTTTGCATTTTCTCCCGCCTCAAATGAAACCTGTTCCATATCACTTATGTTTTCATTTAATTCCCAACATAATTCTTCGGTTCCGAATTCAATTTTGCCTTTATTCTCTTCTGAGTAAAAGCAAATGTCCTCTATTTTTTCACTATATTCATTAATATATGTTCCTATATTCATTTCCGCATAAATTTTTGTTTTGTTATCTTCTTTTTTCACAGAGAATCTATAAACATTCTTAAATTTCTTTAGCGTAATTTTATGTTTTTCAACTTCAATTATAAATATTAACATATCAGTTTTTACAAACAACATACTATCATTTAACCATTCGGTTTGGGGATTACTTAAATATCCGTTATATTTTCCGCCATCAACGGATTCTAAAAATTTTAATGTTTCCTCAGTATTATTAATATAATTTCCAATTAAATATTCATGAGGTAGGGACACCTTTAAAGTGGCAAAATTTTTATCCAAATCAACAATAAATCTGTCGCCTATGATTAAACTTTTGTTATCTTTACTTTTAAATATTTTTTCTTTTCCTTCCAACCCCCATAATTCAAAATATTTTAAAATCTTTTTCTTTTCTTTTTCATCAAATTCCCATTCAAATGAAAAATCAGATATTTTATTTTTATTGATATCTGGCACAGAACTATGTTTTTCCCACATAGTGGGTTGAGGTGGTTGGGATCCCATCCAATAACCAACATCTATAAAATAAAGATTTCCACTATTTGACTTTGTATTTTTAAAACCCATCATTCCATCCAATCCTACTGCAAGATCACATTTACAATGCCCTTCAGGCATATTAATAATATTGATTCCATATATTTTTAAATTTTCTTCATTTTTAATTTCAATAGGAATCATTGCACTACACCCACATCCACGATCAAAGGTGTAATAGCCATCAAAGAGGTAATGCTCCAATGGAAAGTATGAAAAATGAAAATCCACCCATGAAAAATAAGAATTGTTTCCATAATAATACACCGGGGGAATATACTCGTCATACAACCAAATATCCTCCCATGACTTTTTCTTTGGAGAAAGAACAGAAAAACAATATATTGAATCATAATTATGTTTCTTTGTTAAATTTGAACTGACATTTTTTCCAATGTTTGAGATTTTGTTTTCAGTTTCATTTTTAGTTATGTTTTCGTTCCCTATATTTATTTCTGAGAAATTTCGCAGAACACTATAATTTTTCTCCTCAATGTTTGTAATATTTGCCTTTTTATTCTCTTCTATAAAATTATAAATGAGAAATCCTAAAAAAATTAAGAAAAATAAAAAAATAAAAAAAGGCAGAACATTATTTTTATTTTGTTGCATTTTTATATACACCATCCAATATCGGATACAGAAAGAGACCCGGTATATTTTTGTACATTACTTATTGAACTATAAGCACCTGCATAGCCACTTCCACTCCATTGTGGGCAAGTACCCCAAGCAACACCGCAAATATTTACTTTAATCTCCCCACAACTTTCATATTTTTTATATACTGCTGCCCCACTATCTCCTGGGCATATATAAAAAGAAGCAATAGTTTGATCATATCTCCACACCCCACTACCTGACGGTAAGCAATCTTTATGACGCTCTACAACCTGTCCACAGGTCTCACCTGTTGTTATACCTCCTTTACATACTTGTTCTCCTATCCATCCCCCAGAATCTATCTTGCCTATTACTTCATAATTTTCATACATCTTAGAACATATTTCCAATATTGTTGGAATCCATGCAACATCGGCATATACATAACTAGGATTGTTTGAAAAAGAGTTTATTGATACTTTTCCAATATATTCGGGGGATTCAGGTTGATAAACATTAACATTTGTATATCCACAATGACCTGCAGTAATAACACCACTTTCTCCACTGCGCCTAGCTACAAATCCTTGTGTGCAGGCACCATTTCCTAACGTTATTTTTATTCCTCCGAACAATGGCCTATATTTAGCATTTCTAGAAAATTCTTCACAATCTGTTGCTTTTTCTATATATATGTTGTTCACAGGTATCTTCATAATATTTAGATATGTGAATATGTCATTTAATGTTTCATTATTAATTTCACGTAAACCTATAATAATTCCGTTCAAAGATAGTGAAGCAGTAAGAGTTGCAACATTACTAATATTTATTTCTCTGATATTTCTTTTCTGTTCTAACAACTGCTTTTCTGTATATTTTCCTTTCAAAAACACGACATTTGCTCCTTTATGTACATGTGGCTTTAAAATTTCTTTTACCTTTTCTTTGTCCTTTTTATTGCTTAAATATACAAAAACTAATCCTTCATCTTCATTAATAGCCAATCCGCCATAAGAACCTAAATTTTCAATTTTCTTTGCTACATCCTCAACAACTACTTCTCTAAAAACAAATCTAAAAATTTCTTTTTTATTCATTCCTTCAATAAAATTGTTCGTTTCTTTTATTCTTTTAATTAAAGCACTGATGTTTAATATTCTTTCTTGTTCTTTCATTTTGTTAATTTCCAACGAAAGCAACTTTTCTTTTGCCTCTTTTTTCAATTCCTCAACATTTAATTTTTCAGCATTTTCATAAGCGAATCCATCAAATTTTTCTGAATTTTTTAAATCAAAGCAGTTGCTCCACGGATAAATTATTTCTTTTTCTACCCATTTTCCATCTTCGTAAACCAAAAGATTTTCCTTTATACAATCATTATCATTGGTTGCATTATCTGCACTCGCTACTTTTATATCTGGTTCTTTTACAAGTTTTGCATTATTGTCTTCTCCTTGAGCGTTTACAACTACAAATACTGCTCCAACCAAAAGTGCTAATATTATTCCTGCTATTGTTATCTGCCAAAACCCTTTCAACCGCTCTTTTTCATAGGCATGGTGGTATTTTTTATTAGACATGTTGCGAAATAACTTAAACTCATAAATCATCAATTTTTTATTTATTCTAATTTATATTAAGAGATTAAGAACTTAATAAATGATAATTTCACAACCCACATGATATTTCCATAACTTTATCATCAAGTCCATCTATTTTGTTTCTAAAAATATTAGAAATTATTCCAAATCTCTTAACTCCTCCAATTGCGTGTTCTACTTTTACCCTGATTCCACTTATCAATTTGTTTAAATGTTTTTCGTATTGTGTTAAATCTCTTCCTTTTGGTTTTTTCATAGGCATTATTACATTTAATCAAGGAAAATCCTTTTCAATTCCTATATATGCCGGATCTGTCCAGAATCTAAAATCACCCGGCAATGGCGGTGTGTCAGGAGGTGGTATAGGTGGAGTTTTGTTGGAAATTCATCTGTAAACGTTCTATAATCGTGTTTTTTGCCCTCCACGGTTGGACCCAAATAACGAATTTCTCTGTTTTCATCGGAAATAATCGTGTTCTTTTTTGTGTGGCGTTTTTTCTTCCCTGAATAATTTTCTTTTTGTTTATGTTTGTTTTTTGGTCTTGGAATTTGTCTTTCGGTTGCGTCTATGAATAAATCATGAACCACAGGAAACAATTCAAAAAGCTCCTCTGTTGTATGTGTCTGTCTTTTAGGGAGAACCATTGCCTCATTAAGAATCCCATTAACGGGAATCCCGAATTAAGTTCAACTTTAAATATTGCCTTTCTGCAATATGATTTTTATGTATCTATTCATAGTAACTTTTTGTCGGATACTATTTAATATTTGTATTGCGTGAGCCTTGAATTTGTATTTTTTATTAAGTTTAACAGTCCATATGTTGTCATCAGTAACCGTTATCTCGGCACCGTGTTTGATTAACTGATCCTTAACTGTACTAAGATATTCTCTCTTCCACTCTTCTGGCAGATGGTTTTTTTAAAAATACCGAAGCAATTATACGCAATCGTAATCAAATTTATACTGCTCAACGGCAGAAATTGCGCTTTTTATTGAATGACATATTGTATGTTGCTTACGAAGAAAAGATTTACTCTTTGCTTACATTACATTTTCATAAATTTGAAAAAACGCAGTCTGTGAAGTTGTGAAGTATAGATAGGCTTCATTTGCTCTGAATTTCTGTGAAGGCATCTTGCTGGAATTGAATGGATTTTTTGATTCCTTGAAAAAGTTCTCAATTGTTTGTCTTTGATGATAGAATTCATATATTGCAGACGAATCAGAAGGATTATTTAGTCTTGATACTAGGGTATAGTAGATATACTCTTTTCTTTTTTTTATGTAACTATTCAGCCCCCCAAAAATTAAAGGTAAATTTTTGTACCCTCTGAATAGTTACAAATTTAAATTTCATCTTGGCCGAATAGTTACTAAATTTTTTGATGTTTCCCTAAATTTCCGATGCCTTCCACAGTTCAAAAATTTCGTCGGGTGTTAATTCATATATTCTTTTTCCGTAAAATTTTTTTTCACAATTTTTCAAAATTTTATTTCTCCTGTTGAACATATCTTTAACAAAATTTATAAAATTTTCTTCTGCAGGAAATTTTTGCACGACTTTAATAATTACCGAATCAACATCAGGAACAGGAAAGAATACATTTCTGCCGACAGACTCTAAAATTTCAACCTCTGATGATGCCTGCACAATTACAGATACTGCCCTATAGTTTGCCGTCTTTGGTTTTACTATTAACTTTTCTGCGAATTCCTTTTGTTCAACAATAATTGCTATGCTAAATTCGTATGTCAAAATTTTTTCGGTTATCCTGCGGGATATGGAATAGGGGAGGTTTGAGACAATCTTGTTAAATTTTAACTCTGCAAAGGAAATTTTTACTGCATCGCCTTTAATAATATCTACATTCGTATTTTTAAATCTTTTAACCAAAAAATTGACAAGCCGTTCGTCTCTTTCTATCGCTATGACTTTCCCGCATCTTTTTGATATTTCAGCGGTTAAATTTCCCGTTCCTGCTCCGATTTCAAGCACGACATCATTGTCCTTCAGATCAGCATAATCACAAATTTTTTTGATTAAATTTTTATCAATCATGAAATTTTGGTTCATCGTTGATTTATTAAATTTTCCCTTACAAACAACTAAAACCAACTGCCTGTTGAAAGCAGATAATCATTGTTTATTACTTTAAAATATAAATTTTCCTTATTATTTACTCTTGATACTGCAGACAGCAAAATTTGAAATTCAAAAAGCATTGTTCTTTTTTCAGCGCCTCTTTCGTTGGAAGCATGTATTTCTTTTGTTACAAAATCCCATTCCTTGTTTATTGCGGTTGCATTTATCATTCATGTTATTTTTAAATTTTGTTTTAAAATTGTAACTATTCCGCCCCCTAAAAATTAAAGGTAAATTTTTTGACTTTTTAAATTTTTTGAATTTTCACAGGTATTAAAAAATATTTGAAATATTTTTTAAGATTGAAAATTTATTTATAAATTTTCAGTAAATTTTTGTACCCTCTGAATAGTTACTTAAAATTTTATTATCTTTGCAAAATTAATTTATCAAGTTCTTCTCTCTCGGAAACAGGACTTTCATCTTTATAGCCGACAGCAATTACCGCAACCAATTCGTACCTTTTATCTATATTCAAAACCTCATTAACTTTCTCCTTGTTTTTTAAAATTTCTCCGAGCCAACAAGTTCCTAAATTTAAACTTTCTGCCATTAACAACATATTTTGAATACACGCACCAATGGCAAGCAAATCCTTTGTTCCGTCATAACACACATCACTATCAATAAACACACAGATGCAAACATTACTTTCGGTTATGATATTCCCGCAAGAAGTAAATTTTGAAATTTTGTCTTTTTCCTTTGCTCTCAACACGCAAAATCTCCACGGCTGATTATTCAATCCCGATGGCGCCCATCTTCCCAACTCTAAAATTTTCAGGACTTTTTCTTCGCCAATGTCAAAATTTTTAAATTTTCTTATACTCCGTCTGCTTTTTATTAAAATTTCAATATCTGTTTTAATATCTGTTTTCACTTTCTGGCACAATAAATTATCTCATTTCAATCTTTTTCCCTGCTTTAAGACAATCCATAATTATATTCCCGTAATGTGTATTCTTTAAAATTTTTATACCTCCGTTTCTGCAAAAATCCGAAAATAAAAATTCATCATCTGCGTATATTTTTGATTCGCCCGTAAATTTTGTGTGAGTTTGTATTGTTATGTGCTTTTTTGACTTCATTATTGAAATTCCTGAAATACCTTGTTCATTTTCTGTCTTGGTTATTTCTTTTGTTTTTACAGGTGCAACGACAACCTCGTTCCCGAAACTATACATTTCATATTCCACATTTAATTTATCAAAGTCCCTGACAACAATTACCGGTCTTGTTAAATCCATATCCCTCATTCCGCGAGGTACCTTTATCTCCATGTTTAATTCATAAACCTTCTCTATCACTCCTCCTTTTATAAATATTATAGTATCAATAATATGCGGAATCATACCGAATTCAACCCTTCCGATTAGTCGCTGAATGGCATCTATCGGCTTTGAGGAGTGTGTAACCCCTACCATTCCGACACCTGCAAGTCGCATATCGGCAAAAATTTCAAAATCCTTTGTCTTTCTTACCTCGTCATAAATAGTATAATCAGGCCTGACCAAAAGCAAGATATCAGCTGTTTTTTCCATATTCCCTTCAAGCGGGGCGTATTGCGAAATTTCATTCCTGACCTGTAAATCACGCGGTGATTCCATTGTTTTGACGATTTTTCCCTTATTCAGGTAAAATTCAGCCAGACCTTGTGCAAATGTTGATTTTCCAGCTCCCGGAGGTCCGCTTATAAATATTCCTTCCGCCCTTTCTTCTAATCGTTTAAGCAACTTGTTGGTTATATTATAATCCCTCAATGTTTTTTTGACAAGCGGTTTAACAGCGGTAATCTCATAACCGTCACAAAACGGGGGCTTTGCTATAACAACCCTGAAAATTCCTGCCTGTATTACGGTTACTCCTCTTTCTTCAATTTCAATAAATTTATTTTCCATTCCGTATTCATAAATTTCATCTGCATACTCCTTAATCATTTCCTCGCTTATTCCTTCCGAAATTTTTTCCAGCCGGAAATTTCCGACACTGCCTTTTTTTGCAAATATTACTCCTCCTTTTACATGCAGGGACAAGGTACTTTCATCAAAAAATTTAAAAATTTCAGGCTCTTTGTAGGTAAATTTTAACAATCTGACTTGGACATCATACAATTCGGAAATTTTTGCAAGCAATCTGTCACTTGTTATCAAAACAGCATTATTTTCCTTTGCGATGTTCATTATAAGACGGTCATTCATGTTTATCCCTGTGTCGGTTTTGTTTTCCTGTGAAGAAACAATTTTAACATCTAAATTTTCCCGTAATTTTTTTATGTATTCAATTCCTTTGATTCCACCATCATTTCCCTTTTCTGCTATGTGTTCAAGTTCACGGATTACAACCTCGGGAATTAAAATTTCAATATCTTTTTTTTCCTGTAGCTCATTCAAAAATTCAACGACTTTCTCGTTTATTATTACGTTTGTATCCAATACGAATTTCATTTTAAATTTTTACTTTTTAGTTACTTTTATCGCATATTTTTTAAGCCATTATTGGTGATTACATATTTTTGGTCCCGATGTCTTGGATTCTCAGGATGCGTCATTGACAAAAATCCTTTTTTGATAAGAGGAAGTATATATCTTTTATAGTTCAGGTAAAAGGTTGAAAGTCCGATGTGATTTAGTATTTCCTGCTTTTTTCGCGATATTTTATAGAAATCAAGAATTTGAATTGTTTGCTCACTTACATGCTCACTTACTTGCGGATTTTCTTGCTCACTTATTGTTGCTTCCGGATGAATCATTAAGGTAGTTAAAAAGTAAGTTCGTTCATCATCTGTTTCAAAAATAGGTTCCGGTGAGCCATTACTTTTCATTCCTTTTCTAATTTTGGGGATCCTCCGCCCGGTTATCAACAGGCTGTAAGGGAATGTAAAAGTTGAAGGTGAAAAAACACAAATTTTTCAAAAATCGAAGGTGAATTTTTTAGTTTCCTTACAACCTGTCAAGTCAGTAATATTTATAGGTAAAGCCATTATAAATTCATTATTCACAATACAACTTTTTGTAATACCGATTATATTTTTTATTGGTAGTGATAAAGAGGTAATGATATTTTGTAAGAATTTTATGTATTTTACCTTTTCCAGATATTGAATTTTGGTTTATATTCAATCTGCTGACTTTTTACACCATTGAAACAGATTAATGAATCGTATATTGGGTGCAAAATGTTGATAGATTCACTAAAAATATTAAATTTTATCATTACTTATTTAGCACTACCTTTTTATTTTTTAAATTGGAGAAATTTTATCGGTAAAAATTTACATTTAAGACCTTTTGAATTCCTTGTCCTGTGAAATTTTACTTTCCTCCGGATGTTCCTGCTTTTGATACTTTGAGTCCCTGCCTGCTCCGTAAGGTCTTTCCGCAGGTGATGTCATTTTCTCAAACACAATCTGACATATTCTCATCTTTGCATATAAAGCTACGGGCATTTTTCCCAGATTTGAAATTTCAAGTGTGATTTTTCCTTCAAATCCAGGGTCAATGTAACCTGCTGTGCTGTGAATAATCAGACCCAATCTTCCCATACTGCTTCTTCCCTCCAGTCGTGCCACCATATCTGCCGGAACTTTAATATATTCTAATGTTGTTCCTAGCAAAAAATCACCAGGATGAACAATAAACCGCTCGTCATCTTTAATACTTCTTAATTCTGTTATTTCGAAACTTGCATTGGCTTTATTTCGCGGATCTATAAAAGGCATTTCAACATACTTAAAAAGACGAAACTCGTTTCCCAACCGCAAATCAACGGAAGACGGCTGAATTTGAAGTTCGGCATCCGACAATGGTTCTATGCTAATTTGTCCTTTTTTAAGTGCTTCTTTTATATCTTTGTCTGATAGTATCATCTTTTAAGAGTAAATTTTTATTTCATAGCAACTCTGTTTTAATCTTCATCCTCTCCTTTTTTGTTTTTCACAACCAGAACAGGTATTTTTGAATATCTGACAACATGCTCTGCAACACTTCCGAGGAAAAATCTTTTTATTCCGCTTAATCCCTTTGAGCCAATAATTATAACATCATAATCCTTTTCACTTTCTTCAATAATTTCAGTATCCGGCTTTCCGATTTTTACTATTGTATTTACCTTTATATTTTCCTTTTCTGCCGTTTGTTTAAATTCGTTCAAACGTTTTTCCGCGTTCTTCGTTTCGTTTTCTATCGCATCTGCGAGTGTCACCTGCAGCATGGTTGTTCCGTCTATTCCTATCGGAACTGCTGCATAGGATATATCTCCTACGGTTATTGCTGTAATTTCCCCGTTTTCATCTTTTGCAAGTTCTATTGCATACTTTTCCGCCATTTTTGCGCATTCGCTTCCGTCTGTCGCAAACAAAATTTTTTTGAACATTTTATTGTTTTTAAATTTAAAAATTTTTATTTAAAAATTTTTTTCAAATCCTCCGTTGAAATTTTACACTCCGCAAAAGCATCATGCGGATGAATTGATTCAAAACTCTTAACCTTTGCAGTTATAATTCCCTTCTTTAAATTTCCGTATGTTTTATAAAAATTTCTTGCAACCTCTCTCACGCTGTCCTCAACAAATAGTGGTCTCGTGTGTGCATTTTCAACAACGGATGCTTCTTCAGGTCGTTTTAGCATCTCAAAAATTTCAGAACTAAACGAATTTTCGCACGCATCAACCAAATCCTCAAGTTCAACATGCTCGTTTTCAGGCGTCTCAACAATTAAGGTAATTTCTGCCCTTTGGTTATGTGTTACCAGCGGAATTAACGACAAAATTTTATTTGTTTGTTTTTCATTGAATAAATTTTTTAGCTTTTCAGCTGTTCTTTGTTTTATTGTCTCCTGTGCACATGGGCAGGCATTCAAACCGATTGCCTTGCAGCCAATCTTTTTTCTGACTTCCATATTGTGTTCTTTCTTTGTTATAATACCTGATGCAAGCAGTTTATATATCTTTTCAACACCTTTTCCAAATTTATCTCGTTGCGTGCTGAAATCAGCGGTTAAATTTACTTCTGACCTTTCGGCACCATTCTGCGTCTCAATAATCTTCTTTGCAATTTCAACACAAAAGTCCTCGCAGTTATTTACCTTTTTATCTGTTTTTTCTATGATTTCGTCTATATTTTCTATAATCCTTGACATGTGAATTCCTTTCTTGTCCCCTGCCAAATCCACATACGCATCTATGTCCGCATAAAGCGTATTGCCATCCCTTATAATTTGCTTTTTTATTCCTTTACATCCGACTTTATTTAATCCCAACAAAACCTGCGGTTTAGAATTTTGAACATCCAATTTTAGGTAAAATTTTTAAAATTTATCTTTGATAATTAAATTTATAACGATATAAATAAAATGAAAATCCCGTTTGTGAAGATGCATGCAGCAGGAAACGACTTTGTATTAATTGATGAACGCAACAAAATTTTAATTCTCGAAGATAAAAAGTCCGACTTTGTGAAGAAATTTTCAGACAGGCATTTCGGAATAGGAAGCGACGGAGTGATATTTATACAAAAATCAGATAAGGATGCCGATGCAAAATTTCACTTCTTTAATCCGGATGGCAGTATTGCTGAAATGTGCGGAAACGGAATAAGATGTTTTGCACGGTATTTTTACAACTTTATTGAAAAGAAAAATTTTATTAAAGCAGACACATTGAAAGGGATATTAAATATGGAAATTTTTCCGAAAAAGGACTTTGAGGTTAAGGTAAATTTGGGAAAGGTACTGGAATTTAGCGAGATGAATGCAAGGGGATTTAGCGGATATTATGTTAATGTCGGAAATCCGCATTTTATTACATTGTGGAGTGATGTTGATTATGTAAACGTCAAGGAATTAGGAAGAGAAATAAGGAATTCCAATGTGTTTAAGAACGGGGCAAATGTGCATTTTATTCAACGCCTTGGCGATGATGAATTTAGGATAAGAACCTACGAAAGAGGTGTTGAAGATGAAACACTTGCCTGCGGGACGGGAATTTGTGCCGCATCTTATGCTATGTATAAAAAGCACGGAAAGAAGAAATTTTTAATTCACGCGAGAGGAGGGGATTTAGAGGTAGAGATAAATGAAAATGATGCCGTAGAAGAAGAAATTTTTTTGATTGGAGGTGCAGAATATGTTTTTGAAGGGAAGGTAAAATTTAAGGAGTAAAATTTTTTAAATTAATGCAACTATTTAGGGGGTATTTTCAAAATTACAAAAATTTTGAAAATACACGAACGAAGTGAGCGTAAGTGAGGTAACAAAAATTTACTGAAAATTTATAAATAAATTTTCAATCTTAAAAAATATTTCAAATATTTTTTAATACCTGTTAAAATTTCAAAAATATACTCACTGATGTTCGTGCATTTTCAAACTTCTTTGAAAAATACAAAAGGTCAAAAAATTTACCTATAATTTTTTATGTGGTTGAATAGTTACAAATTAATTTTTTAAATTTTCTCCCCTTTAACTTCTTTAACCTTATCTTCCTTGCCTTTAACATCAGCATCTTTTGTCTTTGGTTTCTTTCTCCCGAATAAAAAGTAAAGCACGATTACCACGATAATTACAAGCAGAATTAAAGGCAGTAAATTTTGTGGTTCTTCTTTTGGTTTTTCTTTTCCGTCGATTGTAATGTTTGTGTTATTTGCATTTGCATTACCTGTATTGTTTGTATTTTTTTCTTCCCTGATCTCTTTTACACATTCATGATTTTCCGGTTTTTCATTGCTTGGACATTTCAGTTTCGCGCATTTCTTATTTTCACATTTCTCATCACCTTTACAATCCTCATTACTATTGCAAAATACATCTTTCATTGTTGATTTACAATTATTATTTTCACATTTCTCAGATTTTGAACAGTCACTATCATTTAAACACCCGACGCATTTATGCGCATAAATTTTACCGCAATTTAACTTTTCACATCTCACATTTTCACAAATTTCATCATCGTTGCATTCGTTATTTGAGTCGCATTTACATTTCTTGGTGCATCCGCTCGTACCGTCATCGTTCCATCCGTCAGAAATACCGCAATAATTGTCATCTCCTGTGGACTCCATCCATTTTGAAGAATCAAAATCGTAATCCTTGTTCCGGCACACCTTATTTTTAGATATAAAATTTTTACTTCCGATACTATATATCCCTTCACGATTTGATGTGACTAAATTTTCGGATATGTTGTTGTCAGAGGAGTAATCAAGATATAAACCATAAGAAAGCACATTATTTTTTACCTCATTATTGCTTATTAAATTTTCATTTGACTGGGAAATTTGCATTCCGTATTTTTGGTTTGAATTTGCCTCGTTTTTTGATATGGTGTTTTTTGACGAATGCAAAAGGAAAACAGATGAATCCTGACAGTTACTTGCTTTATTTTCCGATATGTTGTTTCCGGAAGAATATTCTATTTGTATTCCGACATTACATCCGTTAACAAAATTTTCACTTATTGTGTTGTTATTTGACTCCTTTAAAAATATTCCTCTTGCCTTCCTGTCGTTTGCATTATTGTTTTTTATTAAATTTTGAGCGGACTTCTCTAAGAATATTGCAGTCACACTATTTCCAATGATACTGGTAAGGTCGTTGTTGCTGATAGAATTCCCATTAGAATTTAAAAGATGTATTCCTGTCAATTCCATATTTTTAAGGACATTGTTTTCAAGAGCGCACTTTGTTCCTTCCTTGATGTAAATCCCTTCATATCCGCTGGAAAATTTATTATTTGTGAGCTTTATGTTTGATGACGAATAAATATTTACTCCGTTTCTGAAATTTATAAAATTGCAATTTTTTATTGTCATGTCCTTTTTGTCCCTTAAATACACTCCGTAAGTGTTTTCATCCTGGCCGCAAGTCGGGCATCTTTCTATTTTATGGTTATTACAATCAAGGGTCTTTCCGCTTCCGAATGCAGGATTGATAATACAACTCGCGCCGCTTTTTCCCATTACGGACTCATCCAGGTCTCTTGTAAGCTGAACAACGGAACACGCTCTGTCATCTAATGCCTTTGTGCAGTCCTCGCAATTATTGCATTTGCACAAATTATTTTCCATTTCATAAGCACCTACATTCATTGCAAAAAATACAAAAAATATCAAGACAGCGAGCAATCCGAATTTAAAAAATTTTTGGTTCATTTTGAAAGGTTAAATTAAACTTTATAAATTAAATTTAATTCACAAATATAAATTTATAAATAAATTAAAATAAGTTGTTCGATAAATTTAAATTTTATTAAATTTTATGGACCTGTAGCCTAGCTTGGACAAGGCGACAGCCTTCTAAGCTGTAGATCACGGGTTCAAATCCCGTCAGGCCCGTTTTTATTTTTAAATTGTTTTAAATTTAACCCCTTCATCATTCGGTCAGGTAAAATTTCTAAATTTATATTCTGATTTTTCAAGGATTACCTTTTCTTTCTTTTACACTTATATAAGGTGTAAGATTTCATTTATATAAAGGTATTTGCTCAATAATGGGGGGCAAGTCGCTGAATAGCGATTTTAAAGCAAATTTTGGCACAAATTTTGGGCAATCATTTGATGGTGATTTCTAAAAATCGCATTGCGTCGAACCATATATAAAAATCAGTCATCAAAGTTTTGTGTTGGCTTGTCTAAAAAAATACGTCATAAACCGATGTGCGTCGGCTTACCCTTTAATATTGAGCAAGTTCATATAAAGTATAATATAATGTATATGATTTTATTTATATAAGGCATATGATTTTATGTATTTGCTCAATAATGGGGGGTAAGTCGCTGCATAGGAGTTGCTCAAAAATAAAGTTGACTTTTTAACCCTAACTCCGCCTTTTTTAGGTAATACATGACTATCGGCTGTTGACCGAATTAAACATTACCACAATGAACCATTAAACAACATACTTAACTGTGATTTATATCCAAAATGGTATCATTTAATTCGGTCATTTTTTTATAATCGCCGATAGTCATGTAATATTCCTAATCTTTTCAAAATTTGGTAGTGTCCTAATTTATAGTTGGTAAAATCTTAAACATCAGTAATTCTCTCCAAGTCCATACGTGTTTCGTGATTCCCTCAGCCATACATAGTGTCCTTTTAATATCCATTTCGCCTTTCTTTGTTTTTATCGTCAATCCTGAATTAATCCATATCAGATTATTGTAGCATTGATACACATCTAAGTGATTGTCAAACATGTCATTGCACTTTGAAAAGCAAAGTGTTTCTCTGATTAGGCGCGAAATACCGTTTCTTAATGTTAAATTGTATCTCTCAATATACACTGTTTCTATATCTTTCTCATCCATGGACCCGATCACAATTCTTCGTGTCTTTTTTACTACTCTGCCACCTTTTCGTTCCTTAATGAGTTGCCCATAGTTCACTGTTTCCTCATCAAAATATTTCAGTATGCTTTTCGTATATTGATCATTCCCATCACTAACGAAATCGGCTTTATTATCCTTGCTTAGTGGCTTGCCTCTTTCTTTGACTTTCTTCATCAACTCATCGGCAATTTCTTGCTTCCTCTTACCTGTAGCATGAGCCAAATGAAGTTTCGTTTCAGACTTTTCTGCTATGTATGCCCACCAATCGCCGCATTTATCTGAGTCAACATCTCCTTGCTTAACGTTCTTTTGTTTTTTTTTACGAATGACCATATCTCATCAACCTGAATCTTTGTGAGTCCAACATCTTTTATCAAAAAGTCAGTTACTGCTCTCGCGTGTTTTGCTAAGTCATTTATAACATCCGTCACTGTATCTCTATGGATTTCCATTATGCGTCCAATGGCTCGGGTTCCATTTTTCTCCACTAATAACTTACAAATTAGGATTATCTGATCTTCAGACAATTTACGATTGTAAAAAACACTATCCTTAGTTTCTACAAAAACCCTATTGCAGGTGTTGCATATGAATCGTTGTTTGCCATTCTTATCATGTCCGTATTTAGTTATGTTGCCCATACCCTTTTTGCTATAATCGCTACAATTTGAGTTAGAGCAAAATTCCTCTTTGGGATCAGCCCCTAATTTATTTTTTGTTGCCATATATAAAATTAGGATGCTGTTTATAAATACCAACTATGTTTTAGGACACTACCGAAAACTACGTAGTTGTCAAANTTNCANTNGNANTGAAGCATNATGAAATGAGCGCAAAGCGAACTTATTACAAATTTAAAATATGGTAGTGGTAAAGATGTAATGACTATTTTGTAACAATTTTATGTGTTTTAACATTTCTCGGTATTGAATTTTGGTTTAAATATTAAATTTTATCATTACATGACTATCGGCTACTGACCAAATTAAATGTCATCAATTTATTACTTTGTTTTCAATATAATATTAAGTATAAAAATAGATAATATATGAACGATCATAACTTGTTGCTCACATTTCAATCTTATATACCTTAAAATAAAATTCAAATATATATATATATATATATATATATATATATATATATAAAGACATAAAGAAGATCTAAACGCTCTATATAATGGCTGCACAATCATTAATGACATAAATGAAAAAAAACATTGGTTTATTTGTGTGGTGACATTTAATTCGGTCAATTTTTTTATTTAGCTGATAGTCATGAAATACTAAATTTTTACATTTTACCATAAAATTTTGAGAGGATACATAAATTCCTTGTGTTGACAGGTTGTAAGGAAACTAAAAAATTCACCTTTAATTTTTGAAAAATTTGTGTTTTTTTACCTTCAACTTTTACATTCCCTTACAGCCTGTTGAAGGAATATGCTCAATAAAGTGTGGAGGTTACTTGTGATTTTTTGACGGTTATGGGTGATTTACCCTTTAATATTGAGCAAGTTCTGTTGAAGTAATAATGGCTGCAAATCTACTGGCAATATTGAAATTATTTCAGATATTTCTGTATCTATCTGCTAAAATATATACTTCACAACTTCACAGACTGCGTTTTTTCAAATTTATGAAACCGTAATGTAAGCAAAGAGTAAATCTCTTGTTCGTAAGCAACATACAATATGCCATTCAATAAAAAGTGCAATTTCTGCCGTTGCACAGTATATTTATTTAATTACGAGTATAATATATTAACATAAATTTAATACCTCTAAATAGTTACAATTATAATTAAAATTTTTAAAATTTCGGTTATTAATAAACAAGAATATGCTCAATAAAGAGGGGAGGTTACTTGTGATTTTTTGACGGTTATGAGTGATTTACCCTTTAATATTGAGCAAGTTCATAAACAAAATAAACCAAAATAGTATCCTCTCAATAAAACATGGTAAATTAAATTGTACATCTCTACTTTACGGGTGCAAAATACTAAATTTTTACATTTTACCCTAAAATTTTGAGAGGATACCCAAAATATAACTATTTAAATTTAATTCTTACCTTAGAGAATAACAAAGATGGATTTAAACAACCTTACCGAAAATAAAATCAGGGCATACGCGAATTCAACAAACATATTTGAGCGAGGAAAAAGATATTATTATAATGGAAATATAAAATTTATGAATGTGACAGAAGGCGGTAAAAAAATTAATGCACTGGTTGAAGGACACTATGGAACATATGATGTTATTATCACTTTCGTTAAGAATACAATCCACAGCAACTGCTCGTGTCCTTATGAGTGTAAGGGTTGCAAACATGTTGTTGCGGTTTTACTTAAATTTTTATACGAATACGACGACACAATTAATGATAATTCAAATCGTCCTTCGGAAGAAAACGCACCTGATAAAGAAAATAAAGGAGATAACAAAGAAGAGGACTCATGGAATTTCGCCCTGAAGGATATAATAAAATACACTTCAAAAGAAGCTGTTTCCGATGCATTTGATATATTGGAAAAAAAGAAGATGGAAATAAAGTCCGTAACCGACAGAGAAATACTTACGGAAATAGATGAAAACACCACAGCTGTTTATTCGTGGGAAACGCGAAATATACGGAGTAAAATAAAAGTTCACATATACAGACGCGGATTTGATAATATTTTTTNCATTATACGCACGATGTAGTTGTCATTTTCAATACGAACACTCAAGATGCAAACACGTCGCTGCATCATTGCTCGCTTTATTTACCCAAAAAAACAAAAAACAAATATCGGAAGTGAAGGAAGAATTTATGTCCGAAATCCGTGCGGAACAGTTTTATAATTTCATTAGCGAAGTTGATTCGATTCTTCCCGAAAAACCAAAAATAAATCATGAAAAAAGATATTTGTTTTATTTTAATGCGGAAAAACATACATCCGAGTACGGCAGTTACTTTTTTATATCCATAGTAAAAGAGGGTATTCTCAAATCAGGTGCTCCTGGAAGGCCTTCCGATGCAACTCTTAAAATTATAAGAGAGTATTATGACACCATACCTGCTAACAGAAGAAAAATTTTTGATTTGTTTATCACGAATTTGGAGCATGAAAAAAGATATCTTACCTCATCTGAAAAGCTCGTTGAGACAAAATTTGAGGAAATAGGCAGCAGCAGGTTGTTGACAGAAATGAGAAATTTATACAATGAAGACCCGCAGGCGTTTCAGAACTGTATATTTTATAACGAAAAAGGTGAAATTGAGATCAATATTAGCGAGGACAAAAACCGAGAAAAAGCAGTCCTAAGAGTAACGATAAATAAAGGTGAAGAAAAATTTCGGATTAATAAAACGAATGTTGATTTTCTCGGAAAAGATCCTTTATGGGTTTCTATCTATGATGATAAAAAGAATAATTTTATTTTATTTGAGATTGAATGCCCGTACATTAAAATCATAAAGAGCATATCACAATTTTCGGATGCTGAAATAGAACTCGGCCAGCTAAATGATATTATTGAAAAATACTATGATAAGTTATCAAAAATAGGGAAGGTTACGCTTCCGAGGGCTTATGAGATTGAAGAACAAAATTTTGAGCCGATTCCACGTTTGTATCTCAGGGACTATAGTGAATCATTTTGTATTGAGCTGAGGTTTATTTATGATAAACACGAGGTCTTATACACTAACAGGCAGGATATTGTGTTCAAAAACGAAAAAGGAAAAATTATCAGGGTACCAAGGAACAGGGAAAAAGAGAAGGAATATTTCAAAGTCCTTCTTGTTCATCACACGGCAGAACGCGGCGATTTGCTTATACCTGTTATAGAGCCGTATCTCTGGCTTACCGACGTGTCAAATGATTTAATTGCAAAGGGTTATGAAATTTACGGAAAATCCGAATTGGTTAATAATAAAATTTCTTCGGAAGAGCCAAAGCTGAAATTAGAGATATCAAGCGGAATTGACTGGTTTGATTTAAAAGGAGATATATCTTTCGGAAAAGAGAGTGTTTCTTTTACTCAGATACTTTCTTCAATAAATAGCAATGAGAGATTTATTAAATTGAGTGACGGAAGAAGAGGAGTTATTCCGAAAAAATGGCTTGATAAACTATCGAGTATCACAGGTCTTTTGGAACAGGATGAAAAAAATGAAACTATGAGGGCATCAAGGTCACAGATTGCTATTATAGAGGCGCTGCTGGATATTTCGGAAATATCAAAGGCAGATGAAAAATTTAAAGAAATTAGGGCCAAATTTTCCGATTTTAAGGAAATAAAACATATTCCGCTCCCTAAAAAACTAAACGGTGAACTAAGGGCATATCAAAAAGCAGGTTATGACTGGTTGCAGTTCCTAAAGGAGTTTGGTTTAGGGGGATGCCTTGCAGATGAGATGGGATTAGGCAAAACGGTTCAGGCGTTGAGCTTGCTGCTTTACGAAAAAGAACACGGGGTTAAGATGCCTTCACTTGTAATAGTTCCTGCATCTCTTGTGTTTAACTGGGTGAATGAAATTCGGAAATTTACTCCCTCGCTTAATGTTTATGTTCATCACGGGCTTGAAAGAGTTCGTGACAGCACAAAAATTTGGAAAACGAATGCGGATATAATTCTTACTACTTATGCGACTTTAAGGAATGATACGGATATGTTTAAAGATAAGGACTTCCATTATGTGATACTTGACGAATCACAAAGTATAAAGAACCCCCTCTCAAAAACCACCGAAGAAATATATAAACTTAAATCAAAGCATAAACTGGCGATGACAGGAACACCGATAGAAAATAATTCCCTTGAATTATGGTCGCAGTTTGCATTTCTCAATCCCGGGCTATTGGGAAACATAAAGTATTTTAAAGAGACATTTGCAAAGAGCATTGAAAAAAATAAAGACGAACATAAAACGAATGCACTTAAAGACATAATAAATCCGTTTTTACTGATGAGGAAGAAAGAAATGGTTGCAAAGGAACTTCCTGAAAAACAAATTTTCACATCTTACTGCGAGATGGATCCGGAACAAAGAGAAATTTACGAAGCATGGAAATTTAAAATCAAAAAAGAGATAGAGGATGCGATAAATGCAGGAGGTTTCATGAAATCCAGATTTAAGATATTGCAGGGACTTATAAAATTAAGACAGATATGCAATCATCCAGTGCTTGTTGATGAAAGATACACTGGAGGGTCAGGTAAATTAAACATGCTCATGAAACAAATTGAGGAAGTCATTGCCGGGGGGCATAAAGTTCTTGTTTTTTCTTCGTTTGTCAAGATGTTGCATGTCTTCAGAAATGAATTTGAAAGAAAAGGTATAAAATTTTCCTATCTTGACGGAAGCACCACAAACAGAAAAGCTGTTGTAGAACAGTTTCAGAATGATTCAAACATAAGTGCATTCCTCATCAGTTTGAAAGCCGGTGGACTGGGTTTGAATCTCACCGAAGCGGATTATGTGTTTATTGTTGACCCGTGGTGGAATCCCGCTGCTGAGATGCAGGCAATGGACAGAACACACAGGATAGGACAGAATAAAAACATATTCGTTTATAAGACAATTACAAAAGACAGTATTGAAGAAAAAATACTCAC
>CCXY01000116.1_pt1 | contig 47728 bp, 34 predicted proteins | sample 244351 | NCBI WGS metagenome assembly CCXY01 (sample SAMEA2779768, study PRJEB6121) | groundwater metagenome | isolation source: sulfidic groundwater | reverse complement strand
GTAAAACCCCTTCTGTAGAAGTACAAAAAGAGTTTATTGAAAAAATAGAAACCTTATTGGGATTAGAGGATAGTGTTGTTCTTTTCTTTGATCCGTGCCATCTCCAACATAATGTGGTAAATGCAAGAATGTGGCAACTTAAAGGAGCGAAAGGCACAATTAATGTTAATGCAAACACGGGGAGAAAAAGGGTTAATATTCTCGGAGCGTTGAATCTGAATGAATTATCCGTTATACCCTTTTTCACCGAAGAATCATGTAATTCGGCGCGAGTCGTTGAATTCTTTCTAAAAGCCAGAGAAATATACCCTGATAAAACCATAACCATAATACTGGACAACGCAAATTACAATCATGCCGAATATACAACAATTTTTGCAGAATGGTACAACATTGAGCTGTTTTTCCTACCACCCTACTCCCCAAACCTTAATCTAATAGAAAGATTATGGAAATTTATGAAAAAAATATTAGTTCACAACAAATATTATGAAACTTTTAACGAATTCAAGGAAGCAGTAGCCAACTTATTTGATAATCTAAATGACTACCAAGATGAACTTAAAAATCTTCTAACAAAAAAGTTCCAAATTTTACGTGCGGGTTAGTATACATTAGTTTCCTTGATCCATTTTAGGTAATATTTATATCCTTCGGTGTGAATTTTCATTTTTTCAACACGCAAAACTTCATTTATATTTACAGGACTTACGCAAACCAAAAGTAAACCATTGAATTACTGAAGCCTTTTTACGAGGCAAATACGTAAGTCCTATATTTAATTACAATTAACCAATTGATAATTAAATTTTCATATTAAAAAAGACAAATTATCGGATTTGTTTTTCAAATTACAAAATTGTAAAATTAGAATTATTTAAAGAACATTGGTTAATTATTAATCAGTTTATTGAAATTGTGTTGATACAATAAAATCAATAATAAATTCAAAACATATAAATGAGCATCATCAAAAAATTCCAAATCGGACATAGTATGGACACAGAAGATATTTACAACCAAATAAGAAAGGCTCTTATTTTCAACCCCGTGATGACAGCAAAATTTTTTGAAATTTCATAGCAACATCACGATATTAAATATATGCAGCCAAATAAGAAATAATGCATTTATAATTTTAAATCTTGAAAGTTTAGGATTTAATTACAACATAAAAACATTTAGAATTGGTCACGAATTTATAGAAAAGGGTTTCAAACCAGGAGAAATAAAATTTATGGATAAAAAGAAAGAGGATGAGAAAAATCTCCTTCGAATAACACTAATCAGTAAATAAATTTTTGAAATCTAATGATTAGATGGACAGAGATACACAGCGATGTATCTCTGAGTGAAAATCGCCCTGAAATGGGAAAATTAAATAAAAATATATATAAAAATTGTATTATGGACTTAAAAATAGGAATTTTGGTAATGGCAATTGGAATGGTTGTGGTGGGGATGACGGCAAGTTCAGTGAGTGCAACGAATAATTGCGCAGCTTATGTTGGCTCTTGTCAAGGATCTTGTTCTACAACAGGGCAATGTGGATCTGGTGAATATAGTGGATTACAAACAGGGTGTGACAACGGAGAGTCATCTATAACTATAGATTCATACGTCTATAGCGCTCACACCTATCTCCAAAATCGTGGTTACTCTCAAACTGCTTCAATAGTGTGCTTTGGAACTTCATACACATACGATTATACAAAAAGAGTTGATGCCGATGGAGATTGTAGATGGGAAGCAGTACGAAGCCAAGATGACCATTATGTTACCTCAAAGGATGGACCAGAACCAAATCCCCAACCAGTACTTTGGCCTAACAATAATGCGGACCTTTGGAATCCATTTGGTTGTGAGAAGAATACCATAGAAGCTTGGCATAATGGATGTTAGATGGATACCAAAAAGATGAATAAACAAGATTATAGCTAACTTTATTTTTTTATTTTTTATTTTTTTTAAAGGGTTGCTTGACAATTATGAAAATACTTATTTAAAATTAAAGTATCTATTTTAAATTTTTATCAATTTTAAATCAAATTAATGATCAATTACTTAAGATGTATAGAGCTACAAATTAAATTTTTAAGATGAATAAAAAAACTATTTTGTGGATTATATTTGGTGTGGGCTTGTTAACTTTGGGTTTTTTAGTTTATATTGATAATTATCACCCAATTGAAAAAGATAATAAACTTAAAGAAAATGATAATATAGAAGTAAAAGTAGGAATAACAAAACCACTTGATGAATTAGAAATAAATTCTGAACCTTCATTTAAAATGGGTCAAAAATATTTCTATGTTCATACACCAAGGATTACAAACGAGGGTTATTATTTTGAGACAGAAATGTTTGAAATAAAAGGAACAGAGAGAATTAATAAAACAGATTATTATGGGGTAATTTGTAATTATAGCTGGTATGTTGGCAAAACCCCAGAAGCAGATATCTTAAACAGCAAAAGAATAGGAGGAGTAATCATTACATGGTATTACGATAAAAAAAATGGAAAATGTATGGGAAAAAATATTAATCAAGAAAATTATACAAATGAAGATATATTTACTACAGATCATCCTTTTTTTGCTCGTTGGATGCTTTATTTAAAAGAAAACATAGGGTGGTATATAAATAACATTGCAACTCAAACAGTTGGAGATACCGTCATAAAAGTAAATAGGAGATATGAATTCAAAGTTGTTGGAAAAGAAAAAATAGATAATATTGAATGTTTCAAGGTAAAACTGGACGTAGTAGACATTCATACCAAAAAAATAGAGAGGACAAGATATTATTATGTGGATGTAAATAGGAGAATTGGTATCAAGATGGAAGAATTCGAAGAGGGGATTATGATGTATGAAGTAGATTTAATAAAAGAATATAGATAATAATTTAAGGCTCATATTTTTAATAGGGTGATACGCTTAAAATTATGCGAAAAGTTTCAAAAATTGCTGATTTTTTAGGCATTGTAAAAAGTACAAAAAATTAATGATTGCATTGATAGCTTGAGTTACTATTTCAACAGGATTATGGGATTGTAATCTTTTATTGAAAAAGAATTGAAAGAGGTTTGCGTAAGATTGTAAATTGTACTTTGACAGGTTGTAAGAAAACTAAAATTTTTAGACCTCTTATATATTATAACAATATNTACGCATAAATTCCACCTTTAAAAATTGTCCAAATTTTGCCTTTTTATATATTGTCACAATAGCAAGGGTTCATTTTTGGTAATTCCCTTACATCCTGTTGACAAGTTGTAATGAAACTAAAAAATTCACCTTCAATTTTTGAAAAATTTGTGTTTTTTCACCTTCAACTTTTACATTCCCTTACAGCCTGTTGAATTCGTTGAGGTTGTTGTGTTACAATAATTTATACTTCCCAACTTCACAGACTGCGTTTTTTCAAATTTATGAAACCGTAATGTAAGCAAAGAGTAAATCTCTTGTTCGTAAGCAACATACAATATGCCATTCAATAAAAAGCGCAATTTCTGCCGTTGAGCAGTATAGTTAAAAATTTAAAAAATAAAAATTATGAACTTGCTCAATATTAAATGGTAAATCACTTATAACAGTTAAAAAATCACAAGTAACCTCCACTCTTTATTGAGCATAGGGCTTACTAAAAAATAAAGTTGACTTTTTCGCACAAAAAACTGAGCAAGGCGATCTCTAAGATGGTAAAAGTTATTTTTGAGCATCCCCATACTCAAGTTTTGCGTTTTGAAAAATTTACACTTATAAATTTTAATTTTTTCTGTTTTATTGATTGTCCATTTATAGGTAATTTGATAACTAAAACATTAAAACGCAAAACTTCAGTGAGCATATTCAAAATTATGTTGAATTCGTTGAGGTTGTTGTGTTACAATCTGCATGGCACACCTTGGCAATTTTCTGCACATGGACAAACATTACACGCATTACATACAACTTTTTGACATATTCCATCACCACAGTTATCTATGCAGCAACATCTGTCGCCTTTATTATTTTTATTATCCCTCTTATTTTTATTATTTCCGCTTAAAACAATCCTTCCATCACCTTTGGCACTCATAGAAACATTATCTTTTCCTAATACCATGAGATGTTCTCCCGAGATATTCAAGGTTCCATGTCCTTCGCAGAGTGTAAAATTTTTTGCATTGATTTTATATCCATTATTACCGGTGGAAAAATTTTTACAACTCATACCTTCTGCAGCAAAGGATACATTTTTTCCATCCATAAACACTTTGCTGTTGTTGTTATATGTTCTGACATGTACATTTCCAATATTACCAATGGTTGCCAGTCCTCTGTCAGCATATTTGACATTTCCCGCATATCTGCTAAAATTTGCTCCGGAATATGTTCTGGCAAACACTCCGTTATTACCTCCGGCAGTAAAATTTCCTCTGCCCTTCATAAATACAAGCATTTCCTTTCCGGTAATATCTGCATTTGTGAAGTTCCGGCATGTTACAATCCCGTATTTCATCAATTGTCCATCTCCTTGATTCTTGTTCATATTTATGGTATTTCTTCTATTTATTACTTTACAACCGTCTTTTGGGTTTGGAACCACATTCAAATTTATTCCCCTTACAATTAAATTTTTGCCTTCATCTGCCGTAATATAAATTTTTCCGTCTCCGTGTATCCGTGCAAATCCGTTTTCCGTATAGTTCACTACAACCGGTTCGGAAGAATCATTTATGGCAGGACATTTCAATTTAAGCCAAGCAGCGTTTCCACCGCCATTTGCTGCGCTTACATTTATTATTCCTCCTATCAATATCATCAACACAATCCCCGCAACTATTGCCCCGTATTTAAATTTTCCATCCATCTTGCTTTTTTTTTAAATTTTTTTTTTAATTGTAATAAATTATATCCGAACGGGAAATATATTGTTGTATGAACGACCGTTCAAAAAAAGCAAAGAACAAGCGTTCAGCCATTATGAAGCCACTATTTATACTATACTTCACAACTTCACAGACTGCGTTTTTTCAAATTTATGAAACCGTAATGTAAGCAAAGAGTAAATCTCTTGTTCGTAAGCAACACACAATATGCCATTCAATAAAAAGCGCAATTTCTGCCGTTGAGCAGTATATCTTGCAGAAATATTGCCAAAAACAATCTCTTTAAAATATTCAAAATAAATTTTTAGGTTTATTTAAATTTAAGTGCCCCACTTTTTCTTTTATTTCACTTCAACGATTTAAACCACCCGGTTAATCTGACAGAATGCATCATATATGTTCTATCCACTTCAACGATCTTTCCCTGTTCCAGCCGTGTCAATGCGGCAGATAAACTTGACCTTGAAATTCCTGTTCCGCGGGAAATTTCTGCTCTTGTTAGTGTTTTATCGTACTTAATCAAAATTTCAACAACCGACAATTCATTCTGCGTCAATGTCCCCGTAATATCCTTCATTCCTTTTGTTATTTCAAAAACTTCGTTTTTAAAATCTCCGAACGGCTGCGAGGTAATTTCAGATCCGGGCGGTGTATTTTTTCCTTCCGCTTCATCTTTCTTATATCCTTCATTTTCTTCGGACCGCTCTTTTTCAACATCACGGTTAATTTTAGATTCCTTTGTTTCGTTTACTTCTATTTCCTCATTTTTATCCGATTCTTTGTTATTAAATTTCCTAAATTTTCCAATTCCGAACACTGCAAAAATCACCGTAATGATGGCAACAATCGCAATAATTATCCAGATCATTAAATTCCCGTCATTGTTTTCATTTTTGCTTTCATTATTAGTTTTGTTCTCTGCGCCATCACTTTTTTTATCAATTTCGGAGAAATTTATCTCAAATTCAGAAATTTCATAATCGGTTTCGGAGAAATTTAAATACGGCAGAAGTATAAAGTCAAAAGTCAGCGGTTCTGTGAAATTTATGATTGTGAGGTTTTCTTCACTGACATATTTGTCGCCTTCTTCGTCAATATAAAAAGCAATAAAATAATAATTTCCCTGCGGAAGATTTATACTGTATGTCCCGTTTTCGCATACCTTTTTTGAAATTAATGACGCTCCCTTATAAATTTCCAGAGCACTTCCATTTACAACTTCTTCCGTATCCCACATTATAATTTTTCCCTCAAGTGTCTCGCCGCATACAAAATTGAGCAATGCGAAAACAAGAAAAGACAACAATACAAATTTCCGGATTTTATTTTTTGCATTCATTTTAGCATTTGCATTCATTTTAGCACAATCATGCGGTTGTCGGTAATTATTTCAAAAGCGAATTTATATAATTGTTTAGTTCAACAATTCTTTTAACTGCTTTATGATTTTTTCCTAATTTTCTTTCAAAATTTTCAATTGTCTGCTCTATTCCTGCAACTTTATCTTGAGCAATGAGATTATCTGCATGAGCAATAATTTTTTCTTCAATTGTTTCTGGAAGGTAGTCTTTTTCTCCGATTCCAAGAATCGTTGCTTCCTCTTTATCAATCCCTGCTCCAATGTGTCTCTCGCATATCCTCGCCAATTTTTCAATAAAAATTTTGTCGTTAGGACTTAAATTTAAATTTATATCTTTTATTAAATTTCTTAAAATTTCTGCACCTGCAATTCCGTGTGCAATGCCGTGTGTTTTTGACCTGCCTAAATCATGCAGCAATCCGCCGATTTTAACCAAATTTAAATCAACATCAATGTTGTTCTTTTTTGAAATTTTACATGCTATTTCAACTGCGAGTTTTGAAACGGCAATGCAGTGTTTGATTACTCTTTCATCGGCTCCTTCTTTCTTAAGTAAATTTATGGCAAATAACTTATCAGGCATAATGAATTATTAAAAGAAATAAAGGTAAATAAATTTAAAACGAGAAATAAAAAACAAGAAAAAAAACAAAGGAAATAAAAAGAAATAAAGGTCTTTTATGAGGATTATTTCTTAACTCGCTTAAATTAACGGTTTCATCCTGTCGGCAAGCTTTTTCAAGACCTCCGGCTTTGTTGTATATTCCATTTCATCCGATGCTAATGTTCCGGGCATAAACGGACCGTGTCCTCGCATATATCTTGATATATTCATTGACTGCCTTCTTGTCACATCCCATACGGAACCCTCAAAATAATCTAAAGGCATATGTTCCCCGACAGCATTTTCACCTTTTTCGGGGTCTTCCAATCCAACAAGCATTCCGTCGCAAATCTGAAATCCGATTGCACATAGTCGCGGAGGCCCGTCAAAATATGTCGGAGTGGAATCTGCTACACTACAAGGATACAATGCTCCGTAATGACTTCCCCTCATCCATCCCGCAACTAATTGCGGAAATGCAAACGGCTGTAAAATTTCTCCGATAGCAGGCAAACCGGACTGTGCTCTTACTATTGCAACCGGGTCATCCTTGCCAACATAATGTCCGGCAGACACATTCAACTTATCTGTGCTTACAACTGCCGCAACTCCGATTTTTTCATCCTTGCACAAAATCCTTTTTATAGCATATCTGTAAGTATCACTAATTAATGACAATGCCTCGTAGGACTCTTCGGGTGTGCTTAATGTGATACCTTTATGTCCTATAACATCCTGTATTTCAAAATTAAATCCCAGCTGCATTCGTGCATCAATGACTAATCCTGTCGTTGTAAACGGATCCATAAAAATTTTTGACAACGGCAAACTATATGCCGATGGTTCGGTTTTATCTGCCATAAAGAAAACAGTTGGTTCCGACTTTCTTTCTTCAAATTCCATTTCTGCCGCACCCGGACCCATTCCCTTTACATTTCCGGAGAATGCGTCGCTCAGTAAGTCCTGCCCCGCTCCATACAAATGATATTTCTTTGCAAATTCCGTTGCTTTAAGAAAAGCACTCCATGCTAATTTGTGTATATCTTTATTATTTTCTCCTTTGTCATGCGTCATTATTAATTGCATATCATCTCCGACACGAGTGACATAAAAGTCCTTTATTGTTTTATTTTTAACACCTTCTTTTAAAATCCTTCTGCATGCCTCAAGCATTCTTGGGTGGGGTATAGAATGTCCCGCCACCGAACCGACATCTGCCTTAATCAAACTTATTGTTGTTTTTACCATTTTAAATTTGTTAAATTTTTGGTAGTGATAAAGATGTAATGCATGACTATCGGCTGTTGACCGAATTAAACATTACCACAATGAACCATTAAACAGCATACTTAACTGTGATTTATATCTAAAATGGTATCATTTAATTCGGTCATTTTTTTATAATCGCCGATAGTCATGTAATGATATTTTGTAACAATTGAACTTGCTCAATATTAAAGGGTAAATCACTTATAACAGTTAAAAAATCACAAGTAACCTCCACTCTTTATTGAGCATATTCGAATTTTATGTATCTTACCCTTTCCAGATATTGAGTTTTGGTTTATATTCAATCTGCTGACTTTTTACACTATTGAAACAGATTAATGAATCACATATTGGGTGCAAAATATTGGTAGATTCACTATAAATATTAAATTTTATCATCACTTATTTAGCACTACCCAAAATTTTAACTTCAAATCCAATCAAATTTACAAAATCGTTATTTTTAATCGTTTCCTTAATTCATCATTCTTCAACATAAATTCCGCTGCTTTTAAAAATATTCCTCCCATGTGTGCGGATGCTTCATTTGGTTCATTAAGAAGTGTCTTTGCAGTTCTCCATAAAACCGCAACAGGATATGTGCTTATATTTCTTATCTCATAAATTAAAACATTATCCACCTCCGAAAGTATTCGATAAGCATCGGATATGGAAATTTTTTCAACATCGGGCAATACAGGCGGATCTATCTCCTTTTCGTATTGAGATAATTTTGCATAAAGCAAAACATTCCTGTTTTCAAGCATTCCCACCGCAAGTATATTCATTGAAATTTCCGCCGCTCTAATATAGTCATTCATGGTCCGGTCATATTCTTCCTTTGAATTAAAATTTACATTCTCGGCCTGCTTCTCTATTTCCCTGACAACCTTTTCGGCAATCTTTACAAAATATTTCGGAATTGTTCTCTCATAACCGCTGTGAATTTCATTATACGCATTTAAAACCATAGAATATGCCGGTTGTAATTTATTTCGCTGTTCCGGGGTTATCTTTGCCGTCGGAATTAAATTTATTTCAAATTTTTCATTCCTGATTATGGTTATATGCTTCATCTGACTTTCACACATGTCTTTTTCAATACTTAAAAGATATTCTCCCTTCGGAATTGTTAATGTACATATCCCCTCGCTGTTTGTATTTACTTCTTGCTTGCTTTTCTGTCCCCCTATTAAAATTTTTGCATTGTTAAGGGGAATTCTCGATGGTGTTCGGACAAAAATTTCAACGATAAACATACCCTCGGTAATACCCTTTATCATGCCTTTTGTGTCTTCTGTGAATGTCTTTGTTTTTTCGGAATTTAAAGATGCGTCAAAATTCATATCCGTCTTTAAATTGAGCGTCTGATTTATTGCCACATATCTGTCTTTCACTATCTTAATATTATATTTTCCTTCATCCAAATTCGGAATTGTAACGGTTGACGGAATTTTATTTGAGAACTCTATGTCTCCGCTTTCTTTTTGTAAGAGTAAGAATGCATCATTTATTGCTTTTTTATTTTCATCTGTAACTTTAAATGTGAGCTTAAATTTGCCTTTGTTACTTCCAATCAGTCCGCCGCTTAATACCTTGCCAAAATCAGTACTTTCACCTTCGCTGCTTCTTTTATAAAATTTAAAGTAGTAAAATATAACCGCGGATGCCAATAACATGATAATAAAGATAAGAATTATCTGGATGCCCATATCCCCTAAAACATTACCATGTGCAACAGGTGTATTGTTTACTGTTTCGTTTACTGTTGATGCTACTCCAAAAAGTGATGCTAAAAACATTGTTAAATTTATAAATGTTAAATTTGAAAAATTTAAGTAACTATTCAGCTACCCAAAAATTAAAGGTAAATTTTTTGAAATTTTCACAGGTAAATTTTTGTGCCCTCCTAATAGTTACAAATTTAATAGTATAAAAATATTATAATAGTAGAGTTGTTGCAAATTAAAAATTTTAAATGTGAAAATTAATAAAATTCAAAGGTTGAAAAATTATTTTGCAACATGTCTAGTATAAAAATATTATAAATTAATTTGTCATGGAAATATAAATATTTAAAAATTTAAAAAATCAATTTCTTATCCGACTTTCCGCACATCCCTCTCAAAAATGATAAAATTTACAAATTTTTTGAATATGCTCAATAAAGAGTGGAGGTTACTTGTGATTTTTTAACTGTTATAAGTGATTTACCTTTAATATTGAGCAAGTTCAATTTTTTGTCTAAATTTTGCGAAAAACAATCGGAAATTAAAAAATTTGATCAGATGTTCTTATTTGCTTTCCGATTTACTCTCCAATTGTATCCTTTCAAAATTTTAGGGTAAAATGTAAAAATTTAGTATTTTGCACCCGTAAAGTAGAGATATACAATTTAATTTACCATGTTTTATTGAGAGGATGCCTCCAATTCATTTCTTATTTGCTTTCCGATTTACTCTCCAATTCACTTTACATTTGCCATCCTTCTGACAATTGTCGGGTCAACGATTTTTCTTATCTTCCAGTTTTTGGATTTCAGGAATTCCTTTATTTCATCAGCCATTGCCATTGGAACATCTCCTTCCATTCTTATAAATTTATCCAAATCATCGGGAAAAGCATCCTTTCCCTTTCCGGAATATTTCCTGTAAATGTCAATATAATGCGATAATTTAATACTTCTTCCTCTTGTATTATCGCCTGGCCTTAATGTCAGTTTTGAAATCAAAATCATAACTTCTTCTTTTGTCTTTGCCGCATAACTTAAATGCAGAGGAGCCGGTTCACTGTCAAAAATTTCCCCGTTCGTAGTATTATAGACTTTCCACCTGTCAAGTAAGCCCAAATTTTTCCGTTCGTATTCAAAAATTTCGCTGTTATTTTCGTAAGGATTTTCAACATCGCCTCTTAATTCCTTCCTGTATTTTATTCCCTGCGGTCCCAATATTACGGGAATTCCTAACCGGTTCACTCCGTTTCCGATTGAGACTGCTTTTTCTGACATTGCTCCCCAGACCAGACCTACCGCTCCGACTCTGTTAAGTATATAGTCGGCGATTTCCTCAAAATTTGCCCTCAAATTTCTCTTTGCAAATATATTTGCTACTTTCATTGCCGCTCCTGTAATGTGAGAATTTGAAACGCAGGAACCGACATTGACTAGATTTCCAGGTCCAAAATTTCCCCCGTATTTTTCAAACAAATTATACGTCCCGGAATAATCACTTGCAGCTGCCATTGCAGAGCATCCGCTGACTACAACGATAAAATTTCTCTTTATAAATTCTTCTAAAATTTCCCCTAATTCCTTACCGCCATTGGGCCATATTGAACATCCGACGGCAGCAAGAATACCTGGAATCTCTCCGAAAACAATCGGTTGTCCTACATTTCTTATTTCAACATCCTGTATTGCTCCCCTTCCAGGAGAAATTTTTGCCTTGTCGTTTGCCAGCCGGTCTTTATATATTTCTATAAATACGGATACAATAGGAATTTGTTTCGGACACCACGATTCACACCTTCCGCAGAATATACATTTTCCAATGGATTCCAAAATTTCTTCTCGTGTTAAAAATTTGAGCTCATCCTTTATTCCTGTTCTTTCTCTTTCAACCCTTACAACCTCTTTGATGTTTATTTTTTTCGGACACTTTTCCTGACATAATCCGCACATTGCACAATTTTTCAGGATGGAAATTTCCCTTGCACCGATTCCTTTTCCTTCTTTTATTGATATTATCAAATCAGAAATCTGAATATTATTCGGACAGTTTCGGGTACAATTTCCGCATTCAACACATTCCTTTACCCTTTCGGTTATTTTGTAATATTCATTCAGTCCTTTAATTAAAGAGTAATAAGTATTCTTTCCGAATGCTCTTTTGCTTATTTCGTTATTTTTCTCTTTTGAAATTTTTTCCAGCACATTATAAATATACTGCCTTGAACAGCCGATTTCTTTTGCTAAAGAGGTTATACTATATTCCTTCTGCCGTAATAAATTTATTATTTTGTTTTTGAGTTTGCCTGCTTCTTCATAAATATTCAGTTTTCCATTTTCCTCCTTTACAATAAATTCAAATTTTTCATTTTTGATTTCTACTATTATATTGTCCTTGATTTTGATGGCGAGCAAATCGGAATTTGTGCATTTATCAATAACTCTTACAACATTATCCTCCTTGCTAATTGCTATATCTTTAGATTCTATGTTCCATCTTTTTAAAAATTTTATAAAATCAACGTTGTTTTCTGAAACATCCTCCCAACAAAATAAAAATTGAGCTTTACTTTCTGCCTTGTTTTCTTCGGCTTTTTCATCCTTGGCTTTTTCATCCTTGGCTTTTTCATCCTTGGCTTTTTCATCCTTGGCTTTTTCATTTGTTTCGCTTTCCTTTTCATTGAAAATTTTGTTTATGCTCCTGATAATTAAGCGATTATCAACACCAACGGGACATGACTTTATACATAATCCGCAGTTAATACAATCGCTTGTTTTTTTTATTGCCCCTTCGTATAAATTTAAATTTAAATTTTGTGTTTTTCCATCATTATGGTTTTCAGCCCTTTTTCTTTCATTAATTTTTCTTTCCTTAATCATTACAGCAACCTTTACCGCAACCTCTCCCAATTTTTCAAGAGTATGCAAATAACATCCGGGAATTTCCCTGCTCATTAATTTTTCAATAATTACCTCGCTATTTTCATCGCTTAAATCCTCTAACCCGGAAACATATTTGTCAGTAGTAGCAATTAAAGGTGTTTTTAATTTCTTTAAATTTTCCAGTATATCAACTCTTATACATTGCTCATCACTGATAACAATATCTGCAATTCCGGACCTTATATAAGGAAGCTGATAGGATAATGGTCCGACAATTTTTGCCCCTGTTCGGTATCTTCCCAAATCAAGTGCGGTGCAGCATATTCCGCAAATTTCAACATCTTTATTATTTGCTTCTGCATAATCAATCGCAGAAGCGCCTGCAAGTACATTATGTCCGATGCATAAAATTACTGGCTTTTCTTTACTGACACTTCCAAAGCCAAATTCGGCTAATTTCGGATTTGGCTCTCCTTTGGGAAAATTTAATGCGGCGATTTGTGCGATATCACAAATTTCCATTCCGACATGGTCAAGCATTCCCGCATGCAATGCCTTGCTATTGAAGTCAAAATCAGATGACTCGGTTCCGACATTAAGACAAGATGCAAGTTTTGTGATCTGTCCTTCAATATAATTTAGTCCTCTCTCAAGGTCACCGATTGTTTCCTGCTTATATCCGCATACAAGCTGAATATTCGGTGATTTTACTTCTGTATTTTCAGCGGTGTCCAAAGGAAAATTTCTTCCTGATTTTTCTATTAATGCCTCTATTAAGTGCCTTCCGTGTGCAGCATGTGCAGATGCTCCGGTTATTGCTAATTGCAGTCCTTCTCTTGCCAGATGTCTTTCCAATGTCATACCGCATGCTCCTTTCCTGTTATCAGATAAATCGCATGGACCCAAAGCACAAAACTGACACTGTTGAATAAATCCGTAATATTTTGGTTTGTATCTGTTCAGCAATTTCAAATCCCAGTCCCGCAAATCGGCAATATCAGGATTTGGTGTCGGTCCTTCCAGTTCTTTATACTCTCGTTCCTCTTCAACCTCTCCGATTGAAATTTTTAAATTTTTGCTTTTGATTGCCATTTTCTGACTAATTTATTATTTTTCGTATGCTGTTTTTATACGCCTCCGGGATATCTTTTTCATTTCTCACAAAATTTTTTATATCATCGGGAATTTCTTTTGTTTTATCACCACCATATTTCCTGTAAATTTCAACATAATCTGCTATCTTTTTTGCTCTTACTTCTTCGCTGTCAAAATTTCTGAAAACCAGTTTCGGAATTAATAACATCGCTTCCTCTTTTGTCTTTGCAGCAATACATAAATGCGGGAATGAGAAATTTTTAGGTGAAATTTTCTTAAGGGCTTCATTATAATTTCCGTCATAATCATCTTTGCTGTAATCAATAACTATGTCTCCCATAAGTTCCCTTCTGTATTTTATACCCTGCTGCCCGAATATTATTGGGATTCCCAACCTCATCAATCCCTGTGCAACTGCAAAATTTTCCTGCGTTGAGGCACCCCAAAACATTGCCGCAATGCTAACTTTATTTGCGATGTAATCTGCAATTTCAACGACATTTCCAACAGGACTTTTGTTGATGTTTTTACCTGTCATTTCTATTATCTTCTCAATTAAATGAATGCCCGCAGATAACGAACCAAGATTTATCAAATTTTCATGTGTTAAATTGCTTTTTGCAATTTCTGACTTAGAATTATTAGAAATACCCGAACGAAGTGAGTGTATTGAAATCGCCGCATCTCCAGCTGTAAATATGAGAAAATTCCTGTTTAAAAATTCCTCTAAAATTTCTGCTAATTCCTGTGTCCCGTTCGGAAAATTTGCATCGCCTAAAACCAAAAGAACCCGTGCATCTTTGGGAATGAATATATCTGCATGAGAAACCGTAATTGATGCCTTTTTATCCGTAAATTTTTCACTATATATTTCGGTAAATACGGATATAATGGGAATTTGTTTCGGACATTGTGATTCACACCTTCCGCAGAATATACATTTTTCAAGCGATTCCAAAATTTCCTCTTTTGTTAAAAATTTAATATCCTCAATTATATTTCTTCTTTCTCTTTCAACCCTGACAACTTCCTTGATATTTATCTTTTTAGGACATTTTTCTTGACATAATCCGCACATTGCACATTTCTTTAAGATAAATATTTCTTTTGCTTTTATTTCTTTTCCTTCTTTTATTGCTATTATCAAATCAGAAATCCGAATATTATTCGGACAGTTTCGGGTACAATTTCCGCATTCAACACAGTTTTTTGCATGTTCAATTATTTTGTAATATTCATTCAGTCCTTTAATTAAAGAGTAATAGGTATTCTTTCCGACTGCTCTTTTGCTTATTTCGTTATTTTTCTCCTTTGAAATTTTTTCCAGCACATTATAAATGTACTGCGTTGAACATCCGGTTTCTTTTGCTAAATTTGTTACCGTATATTCCTTTTGTTTCAATAAATTTACTATCTTGTCTTTACTTTTAACCGGCGGAGCGAGCATATTCTCACTTGTTTTTGTTTCACAACTCTCTGTCTTATTATTGAAAATCCTGTTTATGCTTTGAATGATTAAGCGGATATCAACACCAACAGGACACGCCTTTTTGCATAATCCGCAGTTAATACATTCGCCTGTTGTTTTTATTAATCCGGCATCTGTGAACTTCATATCAAAATTTTTTAAATTTCTCCCTTTCTTCGTAGTTGCAAGCATTCCAACAACATCTGCCGGTTTTTCGCTGTCTTTTATATAACATCCTGAAATTTCCCCGCTCATTAACTTTTTAAAAATTTCATCTGCACTTATACCGCTCAAATCCGCAAGACCTGCCATATTCCTGTCTGAAACAGCAATTACAGGAGTACCTGATTTCTTTGCATTTTCAATTACATCTGTCCGGACATTTCCCGTTCCAATCACAATAACATCCGCAAGCCCGATTTTTTCATATATCTGTTCCGAGGCGGAATTTCCTCCGATTTTTACACCCTTATTAAAATCAAAAGCACCCGAACCGAGATGTATGATTTCAAGGCCTGCACTTGAATTAATGATTTGAGCAATATTAGGAACATAATCTCCGATAATTAAAACAATTCCTTTGCTTTTATCAATCGCACCAAATCCAATCTCAAATTTGTTTGTTTTGTTTATTTTATTGCCTTCATTATTATTTAAACCTTCAATATTATTTGAACCTTCAATATTATTTGAAAATTTCCTTAAAATTTCATAAATTTCCATTGCGAGAAGGGACAGCATTCCCGCATGAAAAATTTTGCTGTTGAAGTCAAAATCACTTGCTTCCTGTCCCATGTGTGTTGCCGAAATCAAATGCACTATTTGCTCATTTGCATATCTTAATGCCTTCTTTAAATCACCTGTTGTTTTCGGTTCATATCCGCACAAAAGATTTATAAAAGTTGTGGTTGTAGTCATAAAATTTTTGTCTTCTAAAATTAACTCTGCGAAATAAGTGTGTTCCCTGATTATTGCATCATTTAGTTCGCATGCTCTCGCAATATAAGATGAAGCACCTGCAATTGCAGTAACCAATGCTTCTCTTGCCATCTGCGGATTTAATCGCATTCCGCACGCGCCTTTTCTGTTTTTTGACAAATCACACGGACCAAAAGCACAGTATTGACACTGCTGAATGAATGCATAATACTTTGGTTTAAATCTGCCGAGTAAATTTGCATCCCAGTTTCTTAAGTCCGTTACATTCGGATTTATAAATTTTCCGGTTCGTTCCAATTCATCTCCGCCTTTAATTAAAATTTGTAGTTTTTCTTTGATTTCCTGTTTTTCTTCCATTTTTTAAATTTTAGTTAAATTTCTTCTGATTTTCTTTTATATTCATCCGCCTTTTTAGGATTTTTCATTTTCTTGTTTTCCTGAATACCTGCGATATGCTTTTATTCACGGTTAAATTTTTGAAATTTTTATTTTTTGAAATTTTCACCGATGATGCAAAGAAAATTTAAAATTTAAATTTTGTCTTTACTTTACTTACTTTGTCTTTACTTTATTACTTTACTTACTTTGTCTTTACTTTACTTACTTTATTACTTTGTCTTTACTTTATTACTTTACTCACTTTGTCTTTACTTTACTTGCTTTGTCTTTACTTTACTTACTTTGTCTTTACTCTATTACTTTACTTACTTTGTCTTTACATCCAGCCCTCCTTCAGTCCAGTTTTTCCTCAAAAAATCACCTATTCCCCCTGAGTCCTGCGGACCAACCAAAACCCCCCATTTTGTTTCATCCTCTATTGCACCTTTTATTCTTCCGACATATCCGGGAATAATTAATTTTCTGTGCTTCACAAGTTTTTCAACGTGGTTTGCATCCATTGCTTCTTTTATTTTGACTGCATTCAATTTTCCCCCCGCAAGTGCAACCAGAACAGCTAATCCTTCGGTATCTATGACAAGCAGATAACATGAGACCTTTCCGCTTTCAATATCCCCTGCAACTCCAAAATATGTCAGGGCAAAATTTGATGTTATTAACAATGGAGAATTCTCATCGGGTGTTCCAATGGGATATACTTTTGGTTCCGTTGTCGGATTTACTTTAGGATCAGCATAAATATTCATCCTCAATGTCAGTGCCTCCATAACAATGTAAATTTCACTAAAATGAGATAATACTAGCAAACTTATAAATCTGTCCAAACATAAAGAAAGAGCTAATGCCTCGGAAACAGCAGCCAGCTCGCCTAAATTTAAATTTTTCATTCCGACAGTTGAAACCATTATTGGAAAAGAAAATTCCTTAACATTCTTTATTGCCGCAGTTCTTAAAATTTCAAATTTATTGAGGGTAGAAGATAAATTTTCAAAATCAAATCCAGGGTCAATAACAATATCTGTCCATCCAGCATTCATTAATGTCTTTGTCATTGAGCCGATTTCATTTAAATTTTCCGAGTGAATCGCCAACGGACAATCATATTTTTTTGCCAATTCAAACATCTCTTTTAAATTTTCAGGAATTGCCGTGTAAATTAAAGGTCTTCTTTTTTTTGCCATTTCAAGTCCTGCCTTCATTATTTCGGGATTTGTCGTGCAAAGGATTATCGGCTTATCAATGTTTTCAACTGCAAATTTCACTGCATTTGAAAATTTTTCTTTATCATTGGATGCACACCTGACACTTACCCCGTCTAATTTTAAAAATTTTCCGATTCTCTCGTATTGATAATTTTTCACAAATTCAACCCTTGATTTTATTTCTTCTTCGCTCATTGTATCGCTGATGTCAAGGAGCATCCCGGTAGGATTAAAAAATCTAAGGTCATGCCTGTATATTACTTCTTCTCCGCCAACGGTAATTGCATGTTCCAGATTTCCGATTACAACATCTCGGACAGGTGGTGTGATAACATCAGTTAAATTTTTTAATTTTTCTCCTTTTAATTCCGCACAATCTTCCGGCTTTACTCCTCTTTCCATTAATTTCATGGCAAATGCCATACATGTCTTTTCAGGGCATTTTCCGCAATTTGTCTTCGGGAGTAATTTGTAAAGTTGTAACGCACTTAATCTTGCCATTTTTTATTGTAATTATAAAGTAATTTTATGATGTAATCCATGAAAGATAATCTTTTTCTTTTTTTTCTTCTTTTAATTCATAAAGAGAATCAATAATTTTGTTTAACAATTCAATACCGAGCACATCTAACGAATAAAATATATTCGCTCCGCACAACAATGCCATAGCTCCCGTTGCGGCTTCATATAAAGGTCCCCTTATTTCTCTTGGTCCCCATTCGGGATTTTTCTTCCATGCCTCTTTCGCCGCCCACACATTTGAAGTTGCAGATATTATCGGAACTGCAAGGGAGTCCTCTCCGTTTAGACCAGCCAGACGGCATCTTTCTAATGAAGAAATTGAATACTCTATTCCGTAACCAACCCCTGCCGTAAACGGATCCATTGCCAGCTGGTTTTTTGGCAGTCCCGCTTTCAATATTCCGCCGTTTAGGCGCCTCATATCATCCGGATTCATTGAAACAAGTGTTCCGAGATTCTGGTTGTGTTTGACACATGCCTTAACTACATCTTCATATTCCATATCACCGGAAATTGTTGAAAACATTAACCTTTCCCCTGCAAACATCTCTGCCGCTTCTTTAAATATTAAAGGGTCTTTTACAGGATTTCCGGAACCGCCAACGACAATCGGAACTTTAACCGACTGCAATATACGGGCAATTGTTTTCATCGCATCCTGAACACTTGCGTCTTTAACATTCGGATCTGTGCTGATTAAATGAATAGTCACTACCTTTGCATGACTTTTTTCAACTCTGAATTTTGCCCATTCTCCGGGATCTGCCATTATCTCTTTATCCGTTTTATCACCTATTTTAAAACGCTCTTTTACAACTTTTGGGACTCCTTCGGGTATGTCAAATACATCGTTGGAAATAACCGACTTATTAACAGGAGGATTTTCAAAGAAATAAAAAGGCATAGTCTTCTCTCCACCGATTTTTACGACACTGTCTCTGCTTCCTCCTTCTGTCCTCGTCGCTCCCAATGTTACTTCAGATATTTCTGTCTTGCGAGTATCAGCTATCTTTGCGGCATCAAATTTAAATTCAAGCATTTTTTCAATTACTCCTGCGGATTCCGCGGTTTGCATAGACATTCCGCCGCCAAGTCCCGCTGTTATAATTTGCTGAACAAATGACGGTATTGTTATATCAAGTTCCTCCCCGCTTGTTTCAAAATTATCAATTGTTATTGCTCCGCCTCCATTCATTAATTTTTCAAGTATGGCTTTCTCATTGCTTCCTGAGTTTTCAAGCAGCATTTTTTTAGCACTAAGCGAGGGAAATAAAATTTCTACATTGTCCGCAAATAATCTGAAATTTTTAAATTTTATCTGTGCTTTGCTTTTCAGTATCTTTTCAAGGACATTTTTGTTTTCCTCTAATCCTAACAGAGTAATATTTATTCCTGTATCTTTTTTTTCAGCCATTTTTTTTATTTAGCCTCATTTTATTTTTCTTTTCTTCCTATTGATAAAATTTCCTGAACGAGCATCGGAATATTGATTGTAATCTTGCCTTCTTTTACACATACATTTTTCAATTCGATCTCCTGTCCGCCTTTAAAAATTTGTGCGGATGTGTCTGTTACATTTTCATCTGTTTTTTCAATAATATTATTTTCGGAAATTTCAACTGGAAATTTAAGATGTATTTTTCCCGCATTAACCTTAAAATTTTTACATTTAATGATGCAATCAACCTTTAAATTTTTCCTAATTCCCTGAGGTGTTTCTTCAATACTGCTTTTAACATATTCAATTTCTTCATCGGACTTTTTCTTTTCATCACTCATTTTGAAATTTAATTGTTATTTTAAATTTTTTGAACTTGCTCAATATTAAAGGGTAAGTCGACGCACATCGGTTTATGACGTATTTTTTTAGACGAGCCAACACAAAACTTTGATGACTGATTTTTATATACCTTCCAACTTCACAGACTGCGTTTTTTCAAATTTATGAAACCGTAATGTAAGCAAAGAGTAAATCTCTTGTTCGTAAGCAACACACAATATGCCATTCAATAAAAAGCGCAATTTCTGCCGTTGAACAGTATATAAGGTTCGACGCAATGCGATTTTTAGAAATCACCATCAAATGATTGGCCCAAAATCTGTGCCAATATTTGCTTTAAAAATCGCTATGCAGCGACTTACCCATCATTATTGAGCAAATACTAAATTTTTTAAGCCAAATTTCTTAAATTTACCTTTTTAAATTTACATTTCTACTTCAAGCTTATCGGCCTCTATCTTAAAGCCATCTATCCTGTACATTTTTGATTTCTTTAAAATTTCAACCTGTCTTTTATCTCCTACGACTATATCGGTTTCTGTTTTTTCTAATTCTTCTTGTTTTGGTTTTTCTTCTGCTTTTGCAATTGCTTTTTCCTCTTTTTTTTCTGCCTTTACAAGCCCTTTTTCTTCTTTTTTGTCTTCCTTCTTTACTTCTGTTTCTGTTTTTTCTATTCCCAGCTCAAAATTTTTCCATGTCGGAAATAAATCCAATCTGCTGTGCGGAAAGTACAAAGCATTGCTATATTCATCAACAAAATTTCCGTCCTTGGATAAGTCAACATAAGTTACATTCAAAGCAAGACCTTCCGCTGTTTTTTTTGCGTTATCGTCAATTAATTGTTTGTATGCTCCGTCTAATGAACCGTTTCCTATAAATTTATACTTTTCCCTTTCAACATCGGGAAATAAGCCGACCAATATCGCTGATTCCAAATCAAGGAAATTTCCAAATCCGCCGGCAATAAAAATTTGAGATATTTCATCTGATTTCACGCCCGTATTTCTTAATAATGTATTTGCCCCGGAAAATATCGCCGCTTTTGTGTATTTTAAATTTTCAAGGTCTTTTTCATTGAGCGTAATATCTTCCTTACTTTCTGTTTCAAGGTGAGAAACAACAACATATTCATAAACCTCCTGTCCCTGTTCTTCATAAAATTTTGATTTTCTGATTCGTTCCGAATTTAATTTGCGGTTAAATTTTCCTGTTGTATCTATCAGTTTGTTCCTCATCAGTTCCGCAATTAAAATAATCAGTCCGCTTCCGCATATTCCTTTCGGAAGGTCGTTTCCAATAACCCTGTAAATAACCTCTCCGCCATTGTTGTTTATCTTTATACGGTCAATTGCACCGTTCATTGCTCTCATTCCGCATCGGACTTCCCCTCCTTCAAATGCAGGTCCGGCTGATGTTGCACAAACAGCAAGCCATTCCTTATTTCCAAGTGCTATCTCTCCGTTCGTTCCCACATCTATTACAAGACAAATTTTATCTTCATTAAAAATTTTTGAAATTATGATATCAGATGTAATATCTCCTCCGACATAACTTCCAAGTCCGGCAACACAATAGATATCTGCATCTTCGGCGCCGTATTTTAAATTGACATCTCTTCCTTTAACAATGTATGGCTTTTTAAAATTCGGATTGTCGCATGCACTGTCCCTGATTTCTAACGGATTCTTCTTTAAAAACAAATAGGTCATTACCGTATTTCCCGAAGCAACAATTTTTGAAATTTTTTGAAATTTTTTCCTTTCCGAAAATTTTCTTAAATGGGTATTGATTGTTGATACGATTGCATCCTGCAATGCCTGTGCCCCGTTATTATTCTCAAAAATATAATTCATCCTGGTCATAACATCCGCTCCGAATCTAACCTGCCCGTTATAACTACCTTCCGAATCAACAACATCTTTACTTGCCAAATCAACGAGATAACTTGCTACTGTTGTGGTTCCGATATCTATTACAACTCCTGCATCCCCTGAAATTTCCTTATACCTTTTTATTTCTACCGCCTTTCCGCTTAAGACCTCGTATTTTGACTCAATTGATTCCGAAGGAACAATAACCTCAATATTACTATTATTTTTCGGAAATGCCAGACAGGCAAGAAGGTAGCCCTTTAAAATTTGTTCCTGCTTTAATACCTTTGAGAGGACTTCTTTATTTAGGTCTAACTTTTCCTGCTCTTTCAAATCAACTATTACCTTGCATCTTCCGCACTTTCCCATTCCGTTGCAGAAATTTGAAATTGTTATATCGTTTTTTGCGGCAAGAGTTAATAAGGACTCCTTTGCAGAAATTTCTTCGTCGCTGATATATATCTCCTTTAAAATATATTCTTTTTCCTTCTCTTTTCCTTTCTCTTTTCCATCTATCTTGAATAAAATTTTTGAAGGCATCTTATTTTAAATGAATTTTGGTTTTAAATGAAAATTAATTATTAAAGAATATCAAATATTAAGAATTTAAAAATTAGGATTTAATATCAATAAATTTAACTTTTTGATTTTGTAAATTGTCTTTTTGTATTTATATCCTACATTCCGCACATCTGATCAAATTTTTTTAATTTCCGATTGTTTTTCGCAAAATTTAGACAAAAAATTTGTAAATTTTATCATTTTTGCGGGGGATGTGCGGAAAGTCGGTTATAGTAACGGACACAAATAATTGGGCAAATAGAAGTGCTTTTTGAGTGTGTTATTGAAGCAATGTATCCTATTTATTGAGACCTATACTATATATGCATAATCTTTCAAAGTAATACAAACCAATATAAAATAGGAGATTTGGTTTCTTTGTATTCTTTGCTTCCGATATTCACATTTTTCAACACCTGTGATATGTTTTAGTTCTCTGTGAAATTTCTCAATCTTCTAACGAATGCCACATTCATTCTTTGTCGCATCCGTAGAACACTGAGATATGTCGTTTGTTGCGACATATTTCATCTTGTCGGTAGAGGCAATTTGTACTATAACAAGCATAATTTTTCTTTATAATAAACAACAATAATAGAATAAGGCTCATATTTTTAATAGAGTGATACGCTTAAAATTATGCAAAAAGTTTCAAAAATTGCTGATTTTTTAGGCAATTGTAAAAAAGTACAAAAAATTAATGATTGCATTGATAGCTTGAGTTACCATTTCAACAGGATTATGGGATTGTAATCTTTTAATTGAAAAAGAATTGAAAGAGGTTTGCGTAAGATTGTAAATTGTACTTTGATACTCCTCGCTTGATTACGAGAAAAGGTCTAAGTAGAGAATGTCGATTTTCGCAGTTATTTATGTGAATATTTCCATTTGCATATTCAAAAGAATGATTTACTACCTTGTGTTGGTACCCCGCACTTTCTAATTTTGAATACATCTTATATTCATCCGTGTAGGTAGTAATTTTACTTCCTTTATCTGTGTGTCCGCCCATCTTATCTATTACATAGTCTCCAGAAAGATGTTCTGGAACAAAAAACATAGTTTCCTTTGTGTTTCTATCAACAAATGTAACAATTGCTGGTTTATCCTTTTCAAAAGTTCCTCTACCACGATTTGCTCTTAATCCTCTTTTCCTAGGTGGCCTATCTAAATTCTTTTCACCCTTTTGACCTGATGAAATGTACATTTCATCAATCTCTAATTCTATATCTCCATGAAGAATTCTTTTTCCTTCTTCTACTGAAATAACTGAACGAATCTTTTTTGCCATTCTATATGCATTAGAATAAGCAATATTTAAGAATTCTGATAAAAATAGTATTGAATTTGTGCCTAAAAGGGCAATCATCGTGAACCACTTTTGTAAAGGGATTTTTGAATTTTCAAATATTGTCTTTGTTTTAACATTGAAGGTCTTTTCACAATGTTTACACATATATTTTTGCACTTTTACGCCGTCAGAATCATCCCATCCATTTTTCACGACTTCTTGTGATTTACAATACGGACAAAAAATACTGTCTTTCCATCGTGCTTTTTCTATCATTTCAAGGCAATCCTTTTCACCAAGAGTTATAATGCTTTTTTTCGTTTTCATTTCAAATATAATTTATAATAAATATAATTATAATTAATAACAAATGTAATTAATAACAAATATAATTAATCACTCCTTAAGAAATATGAGCCTTATTAGAGTTAGTTGCAAATTAAAAATTTTAAATGTGAAAATTAATAAAATTCAAAGGAATTCAAAGGTTGAAAAGTTATTTTGCAACATGTCTATTTTATAAGTATGATTCAATAAAAATAAATAAAAATATTTTTCTATAAAATTAAGATGAAATTAGTAATCCCGAATGCAAATTAGAAAAAACTAAAAAAATTGAAAATCACATAGAAACCATAATATTTTATCTGTCCTTATAATTTAGCATTACCTCTTTAGCACCACCAAATCTTAAATTTTTATCAGGTATAAATTATAAATTTCTAATTTCCCACTTGAGTCGGTTGTGCCTGCTGTAAAAATGTTTGTAATTCGGTACCTAATTTAGTTATTCCTTCTTTCAGTTTTTCCTCTTGTCTTTCCATCGACTTCAGCCGAACCTCTGCTATCTCTTTGTCCTCTTTCAGTTTTGCAATTGTTTCATCCTTCTTCGTTTCAACCATAATCCTTCCGACAATAGCATAAATTTTTCCTTCATTGTAATTTTCTATCTTTTTTAATGCTTCTTCACTTTCGCTTATCTTTGCCTTTAACTGCTGTTCCTGAATCATAAAATATTGCAAACTTTCCTGCATCTGCTGATACTGCATTATTTTATCCCTTACATCGTCCTGCATTTCCATTTTAAATTTTAAAAAGAAATTTTAAATTCATAATATTTTAAGTTTAGGTGTTTTACGCCGCTTTACCACATTCTTCTGCAAAATTTTTCATATCCTCTATGCTCATAAATTCGCCACTATGGCTTTTTCCATTCGCAAGGCATCCGAATTGCGGAATTCCTCCGCCTGTATTTATTTCATTGGATGCACATTCTGTTACAATCTTTACTTTGTTCGGCTCTTTTTCTGCTTCAACCGAGAAAAATTTATATCCTTGAGCAGTTAAATTTTGAACCCATGGCTTCATCTTTGTACAATGCGGACACCAGTTAGTATGATAAAATATAACCACTCTTTTGTCAATCCCATATCCTTCAAGACAAGAATAGGAAAAATTTCCGACATCTAAAATTTCAATTGTAATGTTGTGAGTTATTATTTTAACATCTATGACCTTAGCCGGCCATGGCAAACTATTTAAATTTGTATATTCTTTGCCTTTCACCGGCTCTGTATTATTGAATATTGCTTTAAATGTACTTACAAGTATTTCTTGCGGAATTACTTTTGGAACCGCTTCGGGAAGTCCGTATCCGTCTTTCGGAGGAATAACAAGGTCTTTGCTTTCACCTATTTTCATTCCGACAACACCTTTATCAAAGCCCTTTATCATTTGCCCGCTTCCAACGGTAAATTTTACAGTTCCATTATCAAATATTGTTCCGTTAGTTAATTTTCCTATGTATGCAACCTCAACAAAAACCCCGTTTTCAACAGTTGTCTTTACACTTTCATTTACTTTTGCTAATTCTACTGCTGACTTATTACATTCGTCTGCAAATTTTATCATATCGTCCATGCTCATAAATTCACCTAAATGGTATCCTTTATTTGAAGGGCATCCGAATTGCGGAACCCCTTCTCTGAAATTCAAAACATCCGACAAGCATTCCTGAACGATTTTCATTTTTCCGGCATCGCTTCCTTCCGCCCATAAAAATTTATATCCCTGAGTAGTCAAATTTTGAATCCACGGCTTCATCTTTACACTATGCGGGCACCAATTTGAATGATAGAATGCTATCGTGTCTAAACTCACATTGTATTTTTTTAGGCATATAAGCAGTGATGCATTTTGAGTTAATGTTGCATTGCAGTTATCATTCTGAATATCTTTTAAAGCAATATTATTTAAGCCAATTTTACTATCATTTCCAGTATCCATCCATAACTTACCTTCGTGGAAATATGCCATTACTCCTAATACTGTCGCATTATATGTAGAACATGGAGGACTGCACGGATTTTCCATACTTGCACTATAATGGTCAAAGTAGGTATAATTAAATCCTGCAAAACTTTTGCTTAATTTTGTAAGTGTTGCTTCAAAGTCGTTTGCATTACTAACATCAGTCAGCAACAATTTTACATGGTTTTCATCGTTATAATCTGTTCCTCTGAATTTGTATACGGTATTTCCTATCAGGAATAACTCGTCAAGTTCATAACCACCTTCATCCAATCTGACATTATTCNGTCGTTCTCCNTCTCTTGTAGTAAAACTCAATATTACTTTACGATTATCACTTGTATATATCTTTATTTTATCACTTCCGCCTGAACAAACTATATCTCCGAAATCCTCATCTTTAAAGCCCTTAAATGAAAACTTTACTGCTTTTGTCGGGAAATATACAGTATCTCCGACATTTAATGTTTGAGCATCTTCCTGTGTCAATGTTAACTTTGTCAGACAATATTTGTTTGCAGCATTTCCAATCGGATTAGTAGGTGTTCCATAATCTTCTATACCTACATTATTACAAAAGTCCTTGTCTATTTTAACTCTCCATCCGTCTTGCTTTTTATTATTTTCTAATTTGTACTGTGTGCTCATATCATAAGCAATTATACTTGCTTTGTTTCCTATAACCTGGAATGCCTGTATTTGTATCTTGTGACCATTTGCGTCCGTTCCAAGAGAAGCACCTTCCTGTTTTGATGCTGTTGCCTGAACAGTTGTTCCATCTGGTCTTTCAATTTCTATTACAACTCCCACATCTTTTCCATAAGCCTGAATTGTTTTAAGTAATTTGAATTTATATCCCCGTAACTCTGGCAATGTCGGTTCTGTTGCACCCACGCTGCTTATATGTAATTTTTCACCTTTTGCCAAGACAATGTAGGTCTTGTCCAAGTCATTAACAAAATACTCATTTGAACCCATAAACAACATTTTTCCTCTATAGTTACCATCAATTAAATTATCACCTTCTGTTATATCTGCTGCAGGAATTCCACCAAGATCAACTGTGTATTGAAGTGCTCCGCAGTCTAGCTTCATCTTTAATGATTCTGCTTTGCTGTCGCATCCTAATCCATCTTCATAATATTTGACTCTTGTTCCGTCTACAAATATGGACTCTTTCATCTCATGATCGGGATGTTTTGTCCCCTTACATATATCATAACAAAGATAACATAATTCATTATAGTTCTTAACTTTCATTGGAAAATCAGCTACCGTCTTGTCAATTTGACATCCTATATTGTGATTTTTAAGCATTCCGTGAGTATATGTTAATATCCCGTTTGCAAGTGGTTGGCCGTCTGTGCCGTAAAATCTGGAACTTAAAAATGACCATCCCAAATCAGTTGTTCCGATAGTTCTGCTCCATCCGTTTGAATTACTACAGGTATTATTAGTTCCATTACTTTCAGACCAATCCGAGGAATAAAAGTCGGATTGTATAGTTGAATTTGAATTCTCTGAATGGATACCTTTATTATTCTCATTGACATTGTTGTTTCTTAGCGTATTATTTGAAGATGAATACAAATAAATTCCATTATCCATGTTTGAATTTGCTGTGTTGTTGGTTATATTGTTATTATTTGAATAAGAATCTATAAAAATCCCATAATGCCAATTTGAATTTGCTGTGTTGTTGGTCAAGATATTATCCGATGAATAATCTAAATGAATTCCTATGACCTTATTTGAATTTGCTGTGTTGTTGGTCAATGTGTTATTATTTGAGGACAAAGATAAACCAATTCCTTCTATCATATTTAAATTTACCGTATTATTGCCTATAATGTTGTTATTTGAAGAAACTAATGCTATTCCAAATTCATTTAAATTCGCTGTGTTATTGATGATTTTACTGTTTGTTGTATTTATAAGTAAAATTCCGTGCGCTTCACAGCATCCGATTTTCTTTAATTTTCCAACATCATCAGCAGTAATTGCTCCAAGCTGTTCACTTTCTGTTTTTTCGTTTCCGAGGAAGTAAGTTACATAATTCTTCTTTGTAGGGTGGCAAATTTCAACTGCCTTCACTTGTTTATCTAAGCCGTAATTTGTTACTGTGAATAAGTCCGCCCCTCTTTGTGACCACAATTTTGTATCTTCGCTGCATTTCAAGGCACCTGGAAATCCTACTGGTGCGGTATCTGTTCCTGTAATTTTAACACTTGTCTGATAATCACCGGTACCTCTGGCTTTCCTATTTGTATCGTAAAAGTCAATATATGTCTTATCTTCTCCACAACCTTGAAAGACTAAAATTTGATCATCTGAGTTGTTATTTGTTGTTTCTCCATTTTGATTTAATCCATTTTCAAATAATGTAGTTAATGTTGCCTGGCAGTTATCATTCTGAATATCTGTTAAAGTAATATTATTTAAGCCAATTCTACTATCAGTTCTATCATCCATCCATAACTTACCTTCGTGGAAATATGCCATTTTTCCTGGTATTTGTTGCAATGTTCCATTAAATGTAGAACATGGAGGACTGCACGGATTTTCCATACTTGCACTATAATGGTCAAAGTAAGTATAATTAAATCCGGCAAAATTTATGTTTAATTTTGTAAGTATTACTTCAAAGTCGTTTGCATTACTAACATCAGTCAGCAACAATTTTGTACGATTTTCATCGTTATTAATATTCTCTGTTCCTCTGAATTTGTATACAGTATTTCCTATCAGGAATAATTCGTCAAGTTCATAAGCACCTTCATCCAATCTGACATTATTCAGTCGTTCTCCGTCTCTTGTAGTAAAACTCAATATTACTTTACGATTATCACTTGTTTCTATCTTTATTTTATCACTTCCGCCTGAACAAGTCGGGTCTCCGAAATCCTCATCTTTAAAGCCCTCAAATGAAAACTTTACTGCTTTTGTCGGGAAATATACAGTATCTCCTTTATTTAATGTTTGAGCATCTTCCTGTGTCAATGTTAAGTTTGTCAGACAATATTTGTTTGCAGCATTTGGAACTAAATAATCATCTATACCTACATTATTACACTTGGCATGGTTTATTTTAACTCTCCATCCGTCTTGCTTTTTATTATTTTCTAATCTGTACTGCGTGCTCATATCATAAGCAATTATACTTGCTTCGTTTCCCATAACCTGGTATGCTTGTATTTGTATCTTGTGACCATTTGCGTCCGTTCCAAGAGAAGCACCTGCCTGTTTTGATGCTGTTGCCTGAACAGTTGTTCTATCTGGTTTTTCAATCTCTATTATAACTCCTGCATCTTTTCCATTAGCCTGAATTGTTTTAAGTAATTTAAATTTATAACCTTGTAACTGTGGCAATGTCGGTTCTATTGCACCTGCGCTGCTTATCTGTAATTTTTCACCTTTTGCCAAGACAATATGGGTCTTGTCCAATTCATTAACAAAATAGTCATTTGAACCCATAAACAACACCTTTCCCCTATAGCTACTATCAATTAAATTATCACTTTCGGTTATAGCTGCTACAGGAATTCCATCAAGATCAACTGTGTATTGAAGTGCTCCGCAGTCTAGCTTCATCTTTAATAATTCTGCTTTGCTCTCGCATCCTAATCCATCTTCATGATATTTGACTTTTGTTCCGTCTACAAGTATAGACTCTTCCATCTCATGATCGGGATGTTTTGTCTCCTGACATATATCATAACAAAGATAACATAATTCATTACAGTTATTAACTTTCATTGGAAAATTAGATACTGTCTTGTCAATTTGACATCCTATATTGTAATTTTTAAGCATTCCCTGAGTATATGTTAATGTCCCGTTTGCAAGTAGTTGTCCGTCTGTGCTGTAAAAGGTAGAACTTAAAAAAGACCCTTCCAAATCAGTTGTTCCGATAACTCTGCCTTTTATATCCTGTTCATATTTTCCGATCATTTGCCAGCTCTTCACTGCTAACTTTACTTCTCCTGCTGATCCTCCGTTTGCTCCGCATGCTCCTGTTGTATATGCAAGATTTCCGATTGTTGCCGCTATATCTCCTGCTCCCACAACATCTGCTGCTGCTGCTTTTTCACCTACTACAATATGTACATTCGGATTGTAGTTTGCGTCATATACAAAACTCTTATCTAATTTATCCAAACCCGTTGTTGATGCGCTGACCATTCCCATAATTGCAGCACTGATTATTGCCGCTCCTCCTATTGTCGCACATACCTTTTTAAATTTTCCCATCTTATATATTTTTTACAAAAATTTTTTACAAAGATTTATAGTAAATTATGAATGATATATTAAATATTAATTAAGTTATAAATTAAGTCATAAATAAAATAAAGTAACTATTCAGTCATGCCAAGAATATGAAAACAAAAATTTTTGTTATGAACAAAGATAAGCAGATGAAATTGTTAAATTTTAAACATTTAATAAAGCAGGAACATTAATTTATAATTTTTTAAATTTCTAACTTTATTTGTAGGTAGTGCTAAATAAGTAATGATAAGTTATAATTTGTTGAATCACAATTAAAATTGAGATTATAGTCAATCTGCTGACTTTTTACACTATTGAAGCAGATTGATGAATCGTAGATTGGGTGTAAAATGTTGATAGATTCACTATGATATTTAAAATATCATTACATCTTTATCACTATCAAATTGTCTACGGAAGATAAATTGAATTGGCTTGAAGAAATAAATGAATTCACGAATATGGTTTTAAATGACAAAGAGAAAGAAATGAGAGAAAAGTTGAGGAAAGAAGAGATATGAAAAATATGTTCGTAAAATTTATCTGAACCTTAATTTTAAAAAAATAAGTGCAAAGATCAAAATAAGGGCAAACAAAATATTTGTAAAATGCGATAACTGCGAAATTTTTTCAACCTTGTTGATTGCGTTAATATCAACATCCGTTACTTTTTTATTTAACTTATTTAAAAATTTTTCAATCCCTTCGTTATGTCCTGCCCCGACAATGGCAACAATATTCGCATAAGGAAATCTTGACTGCAAAGAATACAAATTCATTGCCATGTAAGCATCTCTCTCTTCAACTAAGCCCTTATAAAACTTCGGAAATTTTTTCATAATGTTTGTTATTTTCTCTAAATTTTTCGTGTCCAGTATGCTATTTATTCCATCTTCAAAATCAATATCCTTTGTCATTTTTGGCGAAAGCGTCAGCATATTAATCTTTTCATTAAGCGGTAAATTTAATATCCTGTTCATAGTTACATCTATGTTTCTGTCAATTAAAATAATATTTGCATTTATTTCTTTCGCGCATAAAATTGCTTCTTTCATTTCCGACCCTGGAAAGACATTTAATTTTTTTCCGAATTCTCTTTGAATGTTTGCCAGTAAATACTGAATAATTCCGGCAGGAGATGAAAATAAATCGCTGGCAGAATAATGAGAATACACTTGTTCAAAGTTTAACTCAAAATTGTTTTCCTTTAAAATTTCATACCTCTTTCTGTCTAATTCAACTGCGACAAAATCCGGCTTAATTGCGAGGATTGTTTCCCTGACTTCATTTACACTTTTTTGTAATATATGTCCCGTGCCTATTATTTTTATCATCTTATTAATTTATAAAGGATTTAATTTAAAGGATTTAATTCAAATTAAAATCAATAAATTTAACAAAATGATTGAAATTTCAAACGCAGAAAAAGGGAAAGTAGTTGTCAGATTTGCACCGAACCCTTCGGGATATTTGCATATAGGACATGCAAGGGCGGCAATATTAAACGATGAAATAGCAAAACAATACAACGGAAAACTCATATTGCGAATTGAAGACACGGATCCCGGAAGGGTTGATGAAGAAGCATACTCAGCAATTGAAGACGATTTAAAATGGCTGGGAGTTGACTGGGATATAAAGATAATTCAAAGTGACCGCCTAATGACTTATGAAAATTTTGCGGAACAATTAATTGAGCAGGGAAATGCTTATGTATGTAATTGCGAACAGGAAAAATTTAAGTCCTTAAAATCAGGGAAGATGTCATGCCCGCACAGAAATTTAAGCATTGAAGAAAATTTAAAAAATTTTGAAAGAATGCACACAGAGGATGGATTGACCGTCAGAATAAAAACAAATTTAAACGAGCCGAATCCTTCTTTAGTAGACTTTCCTTTGTTAAGGACATCAAAAGAAATTCATCCTCGTCTGAAAAACAAAAATTTAACACTTTATCCTTTAATGAATCTTTCCGTTGCGGTAGATGACCATTTGCTTGGAATAACACATGTTTTAAGGGGAAAAGACCACCTTACAAATACGGAAAAGCAGAAATTTATTTATAAATATTTCGGATGGAATGAACCGAATTTTATTCATTACGGAATAATGAGTATAGGTTCGGAAGGAAAAATCAGCAAAAGCGAGATAAAGAAAGGTATTGACGAAGGAAAATTTATCGGGTGGGATGATGTCAATTTATTGACTTTAAGAGCATTAAAGAAGCGGGGAATAAATCCTCAGGCAATAAGGAATTATATGCTAAATTTGGGAATAAAAGATGTTGATATTGAATTTAGCGAAGAAGCGCTGTATTTTGAAAATAAGAAATTTATTGAATCATCTTTCAGGTATTTTTTCATTGAGGATCAGGTAGGTCTTACAATTGAAAATTTTCCGAATATGCTTGTTAAATTTCCGCTGCATAAGGAACATACTTACGGATTCAGGACATTTAATTTAGTGCCGGAAAATAACAAAATCGGATTATTGATTCAAAAGAGTGATACAAAAAAATTAAAAGAAGGTGATGAAATACGATTGATGAATACCTGTAATGTCCGAATTACAAAAACAGATGTTACAACAGGAAATATTATTGCCGATTATGTTGAGGATTCCCACGGACCGATGGTTGAAATTAATGGAAAAAACGGAGAGAAGAAGAAATTTCATAATATTTCAAAGGTTTTGTGGCTTCCTGAAAAAGAGAACCTTCCTGTTAAAATTTATCTTCCCGAAAGAACTGTCGCAGGAGTTTGCGAGCTTGTCTGTAAAAATTTAAAAGAAAACACTATTATTCAGTTTGAGACATTTGGATTTTGCAGGGTGGATAAAATTAAGGGTGATATGATTGAATTTTATTTCACACAAAGATAAAAATGTCTGTTAAAAACGGTAATTTTGTAGCGGGTTGTATTGCTCAAGATATAAATAAAGATATTCAGACGCAGCCGTGTGGTTTTGATTTGACGCTCAAAGAAATTTATGAAATTACAGGTGCGGGAACTATTGGCTTTTTAAACAAAAATTTGCCGGAATATAAAAAGATATTTGACAGCAATGAGGCGGTTCAAATTTTTTTGAAGAAAGGCACATATAAAATTATTTTCAATGAAATTGTTAAGATTCCGAAAAATTGTATTGGGCTGGTTTTTCCGCGCTCCACTTTATTAAGGATGGGATGTGAAATTCACACAGCAGTTTGGGATGCCGGATATGTCGGAAGGGGCGAGGCACTTTTGAATGTATTTAACGAGCACGGAATTTATATGGAAAAGAATACAAGAATTTGTCAGATGATTTTACAGGAAGCAGATAATCCTTTAAAGACATATAATGGAAACTATCAATATTCCAATATGTAAAATTAGGTAGTGATAAAGATGTAATGATATTTTAAATATTATAGTGAATCTATCAACATTTTACACCCAATCTACGATTCATCAATCTGCTTCAATAGTGTAAAAAGTCAGCAGATTGACTATAATCTCAATTTTAATTATGATTCAACAAATTATAACTTATCATTACCTATTTAGCACTACCTTATTATTTTAATTTTAGGTAGTGCTTAAGATGTAAGGCTATACGGAAAACATCTTTGATAATTGATTCGTTTGACCATATCCAATCATTGTGCTAGCTATTGTTTAGTTTTCATTTAAAATTTTAACCTACATTCCGCACATCTGATCAAATTTTTTTAATTTCCGATTGTTTTTCGCAAAATTTAGACAAAAAATTTGTAAATTTTTATCATTTTTGAGGGGGATGTGCGGAAAGTCGGTTTTAAGATTACATATTTGCTGCGTTATAGCCTTACTTGTTTATCACTACCCAAAATAACAAATATGAATATCATTAAATATTAAATATGAATATCGTATTAATCGGATTTAGAGGTACCGGAAAAAGCACTGTTGGCAAAATTTTAAGCAAAGAAACAGGTTGGAAATTTATCTCGTCTGATGATGAAATTGAAAATAACTATGGAAAAATTTCAAATCTCGTAAGCGATAAGGGATGGGAATATTTCAGGCGACTGGAAGAGGATGTAATTGGAAATATTACCAAAGAAGATAAGACAATTATTGCGACGGGAGGCGGAGTGGTAATGAATAGTAACAATGTTCAAAATTTAAAGAAGAACGGAAAATTTATCCTTCTTACGGCAAGCAAAGAGAACATGATCAACCGCATAAAAAATTCGGACAGGCCACGATTAACTACCGGCACTTGCATTGAAGAGGAAGTTGATAAAATTTTAAATGAACGAATGCCTGTTTATCTTTCAATTGCCGATTACATAATTGAGACATCCTCTTTAACTCCCAAAGATATTGCAGAGAAAATAATAAAAATGGTAATGAACAAATAACAATCTATAATTAATAAACAAATAACAATCCATGATATTAATTTATTTTCTATTTTAAATTTAATTTTAATATTGTCAAAATGTATGTATGCCCAAAATGCGGGAAGGAATATAAAAAAGATGTGTTAAGAAAATGTGATTATTGCAAAAAAGTAATCGGATGCGATTATTGTTTAACGCAGGGAACATTAGAATACCGTTATTGTGATGACCACAATCCGAAGCCGAAAAAAAATAAAGGCGAAGAAATTTTGAAATTTATAAAAATTTTTAATGGCGATGTTGCTCCTGATGAACCATTATACAAACATGCCGTATTGCAATTAACAAAAATTGCTAATGAGGAAGAAGGTCTGAATAAAATCATTAATATTTTTAAGGATGGCACAAAAAGGGATGTTTCGGATGTCTTAATTGATGGTCTGATTGATGTGTTTAAGAATGTTCGTAGTGATGAGATAATTGAACCTATTGCGGAATATATTGATAATTCCTACTTAAACGATGAATTTGTACACTTGCCCGAATGTATTGAATTGTTATTTGAAATTAAAACAAACAAGGCGGTTGAAAAAATCAGAGAACTTTCGGGGTATCCTTCCGTTGAGATAAGAAAACAAATATTAGATGCGCTTTCTGAAATTTCACAGGAGGGTAAAATAAATCCCGAATCAGAAATTTTAAAAATTTATGATGAAATTCTTGTCGGCCGGCCGGAGTATGCTGTCGGGGAAATTTACGATTTGATTAATCATTTTACATATATTGATTATCGTGTCAGAGATAATGCAGTCAGAGAATTGGCAGAGAAGGACTCTAAAAAAGAACTGATTGGCTTTCTTAATAGTTCAGATCCGCAGGTAATCGGATATACTATTAGAACATTGGCCTTAAAGAACGAGTTAAAAAATAATGATGAAAAAAATAATAACTGGGATATAAAAGAGGGTGAAGAAATCAAAGAACTCAATATAAAAGAGGGTGAAGAAATCAAAGAACCAGATATTAATGAGGGTGAAGAAATCAAAGACCTTGATGTTGATAGTAAAGAAACAAAGGACATTAATGTTAGTTGTGAAGAAATTAAAGACATTAATGTTAGTTGTGATAGTGACAGCGATGTTGATAAAAAAATTTCTGAATATATGAAGCATGAATATGAGTTTGTAAGGGAAAATGTAGTATCGTATCTGAAAAGCAAAGGTAGGTATGACAAAATTTTTGAGGCGATATCGGATGATTCAACAAATGTCCGAATTTCTGCATTAGATGCTTTAATTGAAGGAGGAGAGCATGCAAAGGAATATATTGATAAAATACAGGGAAGTGACAATGAATATGCAAAGAATTATATAACTAATGAAGAAATGAGATATGCAGAAAATGTAAAAAGAGAGATTGACTTACATAGTAAATATGCAATGGATTTTGTAAATTATGATGAAGAGGAAGAAGCAATTGAGGAATACAAAGAAATCTTAAAAATAGACAAAAATAATGCCCATGCGTATTTAAATTTAGGGGAAATTTATTCTAAAATTTATCGCTACAAAGAGGCAGAAGAATGTGCAAAGAAACACTTGGAAATAAGTCAGGATTCCGAAGGATGGAATTTGCTCGGAAGAATTTATAATGGCAAAGGTATGGAAAAAGAGGCGATTGATGCGTTTAAGAAGTCCATTGCTATTGAAAGTAATTTTTTATCTCATCTGTTTTTAGGAGAAATTGAGCAAAAGGCCAAAAATTTTGATGAAGCCATTAAGGAATATACCGCTCTGTTGAAAATTAAGGATATTGCATCTATTAGATCAAGAATATTTGAAATTTTGCGCAAACAGGACAAAAAAGAGGATGCAATGAATGAACTGCAAAAAGGAATTGACGCATTTCCCGATGAAATTGAATTTTATAAAGATCTTTCAATGATGCTGATAGATGCGCAAAAATTATCAGATGCGGAAAAATTGCTTAGAACAGCGTACCGGAAATTTCCTTATAATGCCGAAACAGTAGGAATGCTGGCTTCTACATTATTTCAATTGCATAAATACAGCGAATCAGAATACATAATTAAAAAGATATTTGCAGAAAATCCGGATATGGTAAAATCAGAGGAGTATGCAATACTTCATGAAATTTTAGGTATGAGTTTAGGCGAGCAGGGAAAGGTAACCGATGCAACAAAAGAATTAAAGACAGCACACTTTCTTGATCCTTCATTAGGAAGAAGACTATAAAACATATATCAAGTTTGGACTGGTCGGGATTTGAACCCGAAGCCTCTGCCGTGCGAGGGCAGCGATCTACCGTTGATCTACCAGCCCGAAAAATTTTTCTATAATTTATTTACTATATTTACTATCTCGAAAATATCCCGAAAACGACGCGCCTTGTTCGTCTCTTTCATTAACTATAATTTCCAAACCATATATATTTGTGAAATTTTTTAAAATTTCTTTTAATTCATTATATATAAGTATAGACAGATTTTCACATGTTATATTATCAATCGGGACAATAACACAATCTTCTTTCGGAAACGAATATTTCTTTGAATTTGCGATAAAATTTAAATTTCCCTTTATACCATTTTCGTTATAACTTATTGAATTCGGAAGCAGCATTTTATGGTCATACCTATTCAGCAATTCATCAACAACTTTTTTTAAGACAGTAAAATCCATAACCCAGCCATGTTCTTCCAATTCACCTTCAACAATTACTTTTACCTTCCAGTTATGTCCGTGAATCCTTCCGCATTTCTCATGCCCAATCAAAAAATGTGAGGATGAAAAATTTTTGACGATTGAAATTTTTATGCTCATCTTGTAATTCAATTAAATTTAATTTATAATTAATTTTATTCTTAAAAATTAGTTTCCGAAACAAAATTTTATTACTAATAAATGTAACAACTAAAAATGTTCTGGGCAGACCAATTAGCAAATCAGGCAGTCGTCAGGGTTGAAAAGGACTTTGCAGAAGGAAAAATTAATGAGAAATGTGCAGTAATACGATGCGGTCAAACACCTTCGGGGGGAAAGCATATTGGAAATTTAAACGATGTTATCAGAGCATACTTCGTTTATAAGTCAATAAAAGAAAAAATTGAAAACAGGGAATGGGACGGAAAGGTAAAATTTATTCACACAAGCGATGACAGAGACCCGCTAAAGGATATTCCGATTAAGATTATGGATTTAAACTGGAAATGGCATGAAAGCAAAGATTTAGGACTTGAAAAATTTTTGGGAATGCCTTTATGCAGAGTTCCGGATCCCTTTGGCAGCTGTTCGTCATGGAGTCAACATTTCACAAAGGTCTGGGTAGAAGGAATAAAAATGCTCGGAATTGAGGATATGGAAATTTATTACAATGATGATTTATACAAGGAAGGAAAATTTGATCTATACATAAAGGCAATTTTTGAAAAGAGGGAAAAAGTCAGCGAGATAGTTAAAAAATTTCAGGAGACAAAGCATGAAAATTATATTCCGTTTGATGCAATTTGTCCGAATTGCGGAAGATTGGCAAATATAGATGATTTGAACAACAATACGGTAAAATTTAAATGCGGCGGAAAAGAAATAAAAAAGAAGAAAACAGAGGGCTGCGGATATAAAGGTGAAGTGAAAATCAGCGAAGGAAAATTGCAGTGGAGGTACGAATGGCCCGCACAGTGGGGAATCTTTAATACGACATTTGAGCCGTTCGGAAAAGACCACTTTGAAGGAAGCTGGAAAAGCGGGCAGGTTATTGCGAGAGAAATTTATAATATTGAGCCGCCAATCCCGTTTGTTTATGAATTTTTCCTTGTAAACGGAGAAAAGATGTCGGCAAGTAAAGGAAATGTTTATGTTACTCAGGATGTTTTAAAAATTTTAGAGCCTGAAGTTTTGCTTTACTTTTACACGAAAAAGCCTGAGAAGCAGAGGGACTTAACTTTGGCGGAAATTTTTCGCCTGGTTGACGAATTTGATAATGTTGAGAAAATTTATTATGGTGCTGAAAATGGAAGGACAGAACACGAAACAGAGGATGCAAAAAGGATGTATGAAATATGCATAAACAAAAAATTTTCAGCCATCCCGAAACGGCTGCCTTATGTTTTTGCTTCAACACTATCGCAAATTTACGGGGAAAAGGCAATTGAAAAAGTACGGGAAACGAATAAAAAGGCAGGGCAAATATTGTATGATGATGACCTGGCAAAAATACGGCTTGAAAAGGCAGGCAACTGGGCAAATTTATACATCCCTGAGGGTGAGCGGATTAAAATAATTGATGATAAAGAAGCACAAAAAATTTATCTCGGGCTTGACAATAAGATTAAGGAATTATTAAATAAATTTGCAGAAATGGGTGTTGAGAATTTAAGCGGAAAAGAAATAACTTTAAAAATAGGGGAATTGATAAAATCGTCGGGGGATAAGGAGTTATCCGTAAAATTTTATGGGGCATGCTATATGCTGTTGTTTGGCAAAGAGAAAGGTCCGAAATTGGCAGGTTTTATAGATACATTGGATAAGGATTTCATAATTAACAGATTTAAAGCGGAGTAAAAATAGAAAAATTTAAAGTAACTATTCAGAGGTATTAAATTTATGTTAATACCTTATGATTACTAATATACAAACTATTCAGAGAGTATTTTCAAAATGAAATTTTAAAAATCTCCGAACGATTTTCAAAATTACAAAAATTTTGTAAATACACGAACGAAGTGAGCGTAAGTGAGGTGACAAAATTCTACTGAAAATTTATAAATAAATTTTCAATCTTTAAAAATCTAAAAATTTTTAAATTACCTGTGATTTTTGGGGTGGCCGAATAGTTACAATTTAAATTTTAATATTATTGTAAATCTAATTATTATAAATTTTAAACAATAAATTTTATAAAATTTTAAATTTAAGGTAAAATGGTTTATGGTTCGCATGGATTTTTGAGGAGATCGAGAAACACATTAAAAGGAAAACCGCGGGATAGAGGAAAAATAAGTATAAGGAGATATTTTCAGGAATTTGAAGTCGGAGAAACAGCAGGAATAAGTATAGATGTACAATACCGAAATATTCCGTATCCGAAATTTAACGGCAAGCTTGGAAAAATTACAAAGCAGCAGGGAAGGGCATACTACATCAACATAAATGATAACGGAAGAAAAAAAGATGTCCTTGTCAGTCCTGAACACTTGAAAAAGATTAACAAGGGCTAAAGAAAGGATAAATTTATATTTAAATTAAGATGAAAATAATAGAAAAGAAATTAACAACTATTTCTCACGTCAGGGAAATTTTATTGAAAAGAGAAAAAGAGGCAGTAGACGGTGAGCCAATGACCGATGAACAAAAAAAACTGTTAAATTATATAGGTAAATTTTCAACATTGTCTGCAAAAGATGCTGATGACTTACAAAAGAACTTATCGGGTTTAAATTTAGGACTTTCCGATGCTCAAATTGTAAAAATTACAAATATACTTCCGAAAAATGTTGATGAGATAAGAGCCGTATTTTCAAAGGATGAAAAATTTGCACATAATGCGGACGAGCTCAAACAGATTATTGATTCTATTGCTCAATATGTATAAATTTTATAAATTTTTGTAACTATTCAGAGGGTACAAAAATTTACCTGTGAAAATTTCAAAAAATTTAAAAAAGTCAAAAAATTTACCTTTAATTTTTTGGGTGGCTGAATAGTTACAAATTTTTTTAAATAAACACCGGACAAAAAATCAAACATTAGAAAAATTTAGAGAAAAATTTAATTTGTATTTTTAAAATGGAAACCAAAAGAGATAACTATGTAAGAGTTTTGGACTTAAAAGAGGTTAGCAAAGGTAATGCACCTTTTAAGACAATTCCCGCTGTTCAGGTAATCGGAGAAGAATATTATACTTTACTTGAAGTTGCTCCCAAAGACGATGTGAAATTAGAAGTTAATGAAAGAATATATATCGGTGATGAAAAAAGGGACAAAGTAGATCATATTATCCGAAGAATACCTTATAACGACCTTACAAATAGTGCAAAAAATGTATTAATTGAGGTACTTTCTCAGATTGTAATAAGCAGGGAAAAATATTTTATTCAGTTTATGAATACAATCGGCCCTCTGAATGTTCGTATGCACTCGTTGGAAACATTTCCAGGAATCGGAAAAAAACTGACATCTGAAATTATAAATGAAAGAAACATTAAACCGTTTGATGATTTCAAAGATCTTCAGAAAAGAGTTAAAAGTGTCGGCGATCTTTCGGTTCACATTGCAGAGAAAATTGTTGAAGAATTAAAAAGAGAAAGCACACATTATTTCTTTATAACAGAAGAAATGGGTGGGATTGCAGGAGAACAAACAAAAACGGAAAGAGGTAGAAGAGAAGGATATAATCATAAGTTTGGATCCGGAAGGAGATAAAAATATAACTGAAAAGATGAATCAAATATTTGACGGCGTATATAAAGAAGGCAGGAACATAGCAACAAAAAATAAATTTAAGGGAAATACGGTATATGGTGAAAAAATCATATCTGAAAAAGGTAATGAGTATAGGTTGTGGGATCCCGAAAGAAGCAAATTAGCAGCGGCAATACAAAACGGACTAAGAAACTGGACAATAAAAAAAGACGATAATATTCTCTATCTTGGTGCATCTTCGGGAACAACGCCGAGTCATGTATCGGATATATCAAATATCGTTTTTGCCGTTGAAATTTCAAAAAGAATGATGCGAAATCTCATACAGATATCCGAAATAAGAACAAATATAATTCCTGTTTTGGCAGATGCATTAAAGCCGGAGACATACATGGACAGAATACTGTCCGTTGATTTTATTTATCAGGATGTTGCACAGCCGAATCAGGCGGAAATTTTAAACAAAAACGCTGAAATCTTTAAGCCGAAATTTGCCATGCTCGCAATAAAGGCAAGAAGTATAGATGTTCTAAAAAATCCGTCCCAGATATTTAAAAGAGAAATAGCAAAACTGAAAAATTTTGAGGTTCTAGAAATTATAAAATTGTATCCTTATGACAAGGATCATGTTTTGGTGAATTTGAGATATAATGGCTAAATAAATTGTAACTATTCAGAGGTATTAAATTTATGTTAATACATTATGATTACCAATATATAAACTATTCAGAGAGTATTTTCAAAATTACAAAAATTTTGTAAATACACGAACGAAGTGAGCGTAAGTGAGGTGACAAAATTCTACTAAAATTTATAAATAAATTTTCAATCTTAAAAAATATTTCAAATATTTTTTAATACCTGTGAAAATTTCAAAAAATTACTGAAAATCCACAAGATTTTCAATCTTTAAAAATCTAAAAATTTTTAATTACCTGTGATTTTTAGGGTGGCTGAATAGTTATACTTCCCAACTTCACAGACTGCGTTTTTTCAAATTTATGAAACAGTAATGTAAGCAAAGAGTAAATCTCTTGTTCGTAAGCAACATACAATATGCCATTCAACAAAAAGCGCAATTTCTGCCGTTGAGCAGTATACAATAAATTTTAAAAAATTTAAATTTTAGATGAACATCACCTCACTTCGTTCGGAGATTTTGGGAACAAGTCCTAAAATAGCAATCTCACACACGGATGCAGATGGTATATTGGCAGTAGTTATGCTTTTAAAAATAAAGCCCATTGAAAGGGTTTATTTTACCTCGCCGGCAAAGCTCATGAAAACAATAGGTAATGCAATATATACGGACGGCATACAAAATGATTTATATATATTTGACATTTCCGGAACCAAGAAAACAATTGCCGCGTCTTCCGTATTTGAAAATACCTTTTGGATTGACCATCACGAATGGAATGAAAATCTTGCTCATGTGAAAAATTTTGATAATGTTCAGGCAGTTGTTAATTCCGATGCAAAAAGTGCGACTAATGTTGCTGCAGGTTATTTTGGCATAAGTTCAAATTTAGTAACTTATGCAGACGAAATAGATATAAATGAGGTTAAATCATTAGAGAGCGAAAGAATCCTGAATATTACCGAAAGTTTCAGGGCAACCCGGGCATATTATAAAATGCTTGAATTTGCGAGAAAACTCGCCATTGATGAGAATGAAATTTATAATCCTTTTTACGATAAGCTCATTGAGGAGCGCAAAATTTTGATAGAAAAGGCAATAAATTTTGCAAAGGACATTGTTGTATTTGAAAAAATAAAAGACCTGAATGTTGGAATAATTGAGACGGATGAATCGCTTCCGGTAAGTAAAATTTCCGATGATATTAAATGCGACATTCTCGTTGCGGTAATGCATCAAAACGGAAATACGAAGATAGAATTCAGGTCAAAGACAGAAGATGTGTTTTTTATCGCAAAGGAGTTTGGCGGCGGCGGGCATAAATGTGCAAGCGGAGCGACATTGGAAGGAAATGTTTCAGGTAAGGATGTATTAAAGAAAATTTCATCCTTGCTAACAAATTAGCACACATCAGCATCAATCTTAATATTACATGACTATCGGCGATTATAAAAAAATGACCGAATTAAATAATACCATTTTAGATATAAATCACAGTTAAGTATGCTGTTTAATGGTTTATTGTGGTAATGTTTAATTCAGTCAACAGCCGATAGTCATGTATTACTCTATTTTCTCACAATTCTTCATTCTAAACTGTTTTTTCTTTCCCGTATCATTTTCACCCATTAAAAATTTGCCTGTCTTTAAGACCTTATAAATTTTATCCTTGTATTTTACCGTATCATTGACTTTTATATCGCTGAACTTCACGAGAATATAACCTCTGTAAATTCTTTGTCCGTCTTTCATACCCCAAAGTTTACTCGTATGTTTTATAACTGCACCTTCATCGGCAAATTGTTTTATTGAAGATGTTCCGTAATCCCTTGAAATCAGATAAACATCAAGCCCTTCTTTTAACTCGTCAACATCGGAGACAAAATTTTGATCTATTTTGCCGTATGTTTCTTTGATTTTTTTCCTGTCTCCTCTTAGCTGTAAGACAACTTCGCAATAATGCCCGGACTTTCTTGAACATAATTTGCATGGCATATTTATAACTCTGACTTTTATGTTTTGCTCATTTTCAAATTTTTCATCTTGATATTCACAGAAAAGGACTATTTTTATATTCATAAATTTTTCAAATTTTTCATCTTTTGAATAACTTATTTTAAAATCATTTATTTTAACCATTTCCCCGGAAAATATATTTTTACGGACTATTTTCTTTAAATTTTCCTCGTTCTCGCCAATTTCTGGAAAAATTTTTCCGCATTTCTTGCAGACAATAAGTTGAAAATTTCCTGTGCTTATAGGATTCCTTTTGAGATAACACTCTTTACATATTCCTTTGCTTTCCTTTCCGCAAATCGGGCAAAACATCTTTTACTTTTAAATTTAATTAAGAATTTGTAATTTATTACAAAATGGAGGATAACAATAATCGCTATGATTTTGAAATTGAAAATATTATAGAAAAAATTAATAAGGGAAATTTTAAACTTGTTGGTTTGCAGTTTCCAGAAGGGCTTAAAAAGTCTGCCGTCCGGATCGCTGGTGAAATAGAGACCAAAACACAAGCGAAGACAATTATATTTATTGACCCGACTTATGGGGCATGTGATATAAAATTGAGCGATGTGAATAATTTAAATATTGAATTGCTTGTTCATTTCGGACACGAGAAATTTAAATAAAAAATTTAAAAGCATTCCGAATGAAATGAGATATAATAAATTTAAAAATTTATAAAATTTGACAGGCTGTAAGGGAATCACCAAAAATAAACCTCTGCTATTGTGACAATATATAAAAAGGCAAACTTTGGACAATTTTTAAAGTTGGAATTTATGCGCATATATTGTTACAGCATATAATAGGTCTAAAAATTTTAGTTTCCTTACAACCTGTTGAGCAAAATGGAAACTCTAAAAATATCAAACGTATCGGAAATTTTAAAATTGTTGAAAAAGAGGAAAATTGACAATTTTGATTTATGCACAGTAATAGCACAGGACTATAAAACAAACGAAATTTTAATGGTTGCTTATGCGAATGATGAAGCAATAAGAAAGACCTTTGAAACGGGGAAGGTTCATTACTTTTCAACGAGCAGAAAGGAGTTATGGCTAAAAGGTGAAACGAGCGGGCATTTTCAATATGTCAGGGAAATTTATATTGACTGCGACGGGGATGTAATACTTTATAAAATTGAGCAGATTGGTGCGGCATGTCATACGGGAAACAGGAGTTGTTTTTTCAGAAAGATTGAATCTAAAACATAACCTTAGTTATTAAAAAAAAGGCATTGTTAATTTAGTATAGTTTTCATAATTTTTGTACCGTATTAAATTATTTAAGAGGGAATACTGCCCGAAGTGTAAAAGTAAAAATATTCGCAAGGTAATAATTTAACTATACTTTTTTAACAATGCCAATTTATCATATTGATCTTTTTTTCATTCCTTTTTTCTTCCGGACATAACAATTCCTCAAATAAATTGAAAAATCCCTGAACATAATATTTCTGAAAATAAATTTTTAGTGACCTGAAGCATTACTTTTAAATAATATCACCCACAAAATGCGTATCGTAGTCGGGATTACAGGAGCAAGCGGAGCAGTCATTGCCAAACGATTTTTGGAAATTTTAAAAAATTTAAAAATAGAAACAGACTTGATCATTACAGATGAAGGTAGAACACTAATAAAAGATGAACTAAGAAATAAAACGGGAAATGAAATAAAAAATGAAACTGGTAGCAACGAAGCACTGAAAGAAATTGAAAATCTGGCAACAAAAATTTTTAACATAAATGATTTTTCAGCAGATATTGCAAGCGGTTCTAATTGTTATGGGAAAAACAGAAGGGATGCAATTGTTATAATTCCGTGTTCAATGAATACCGTTGCAAAACTTACCAGCGGGATTTCAGATAATTTAATTTTAAGGACGTGTGATGTTATGCTTAAAGAAAATAAAAAAGTAATTGTTGTTCCGAGGGAATGTCCTCTTAATTACAACCATCTGGAAAATTTGTTAAAATTAAAGCGTCTGAATGTAATTATTATTCCGCCTATGCTGACATTTTATCATAATCCGAAAACAATAGGGGATATAATTGACTTTACAATAGGAAAAATTTTGGATAATCTGGATATTGAACATAATTTAATTAAAAGATGGAAAAATTAAATCGTAGCTATTCGGAGGTGACAAAACTTCCTGATGAAAATTTCAAAAAATCAAAAATTTACCTGTAATTTTTTAGGTGGCTGGATAGTTACATTAAATTTAAATAAAAATTTAGTAACTATTCAGAGATATTAAATTTAGACTATGTGCCGTATAAAAGGGAACACATTTTTTGCTCTATAATTAGTAGTGTCCCGGAAATCGTGGCTTTAAACCATAGTGAATTCGATAACTTTTTCCATATATTGCGGCTTCACATGATAGTAGATATATGCGTAAAATGTTAACAGATTTACTATAATATCATATATATAGGGTAATTTTACATAATTTTGAGTTATTAACTCAACAGGATGTAAGGAAATTACCAAAAATGAACCCTTGCTATTGTGACAATATATAAAAAGGCAAAATTTGGACAATTTTTAAAGGTGGAATTTATGCGTATATATTGTTATAACATATAAGAGGTCTAAAATTTTAGTTTCCTTACAACCTGTCAAAATCGCTGCCCTTAGTGAGGTCTAACAAATGAAGATCATATTAAGCCACAAAAATTAGGACATTATCTAAATTTCTATAAATTTGTGTTCCCCTTTATTTGGCACTTAACATACTAAAAATTGAACTTGCTCAATATTAAAGGGTAACCCACTTATAGCAGTTAAAAAATCACAAGTAACCTCCACTCTTTATTGAGCATATTCTAAAAATTTAAAAAAATGAAAACCTACATAATTGACTTTCACGGCACGCTCGTAAAGGGATATGATCTGGAATATAAATTTTATCAGGAAATTTTTGCGAACAAAAGCGTAAAGATAAAGGCGGAATTATTCCTCCGTCTGGCTGATATGTATATTCACAAAAAAAAGGATGATTTGAGCGAAATTTATGATGTTTTTGAGGACTGTCTTAATGCCTTAAATTTAAAAGAAGACGAGGTTGAAAAATGTATGAATAAGTCAGCGAGTAAATTTTCCGTTCCGGAAGATGTTGCTCATACTTTAAAAAATTTAGGAAATAAAATTATCATAAGCAGGGGGATTGAAAATTTAATAAAAATTGCTTTAAAGGACTATGAAATTAGGGTCTATGGAAATTTACTGGAAAAAGCCGAAAATACATGGAAAATAAGAAGAGACATAATGACAGCAGGTGATAAATTAAAGAAATTGAATGAAATTTGCAAAAAAGAGGACTGCGGAAAATTAATTGTGCTCGGCAACGGAAACAGCGATATTGAAATTTTAAAATATGTGGATGTTCCTGTTGTAACATACAATGCACCCAAACAAATAAAGAAAATAGTTATGGAAAAAAACGGACTGATATTGAAAAAAGGAAAATTTTATGAAATGCTGGACTTATAACCTTAGGAATATGTTTTAATTAGAGTCTGTCCGTAAAGTCATTTTTTCGTTGAAATCGCTAAAATTTATAGGGAAAAATTGAAAAATTTTTGGTGGTGATAAAGATGTAATGATATTTTAAATATTATGGTGAATCTATACTTCACAACTTCTCAGACTGCGTTTTTTAAAATTTATGAAACCGTAATGTAAGCAAAGAGTAAATCTCTTGTTCGTAAGCAACATACAATATGTCATTCAATAAAAAGTGCAAATTTCTGCCGTTGCACAGTTATAATCAAACATTTTACACCCAAATCTACGATTCATCAATCTGCTTACAATAGTGTAAAAAAGTCAG